>Ga0255761_10000409_pt1 | contig 39308 bp, 40 predicted proteins | sample 071ome_29_FD_179961 | JGI IMG/M metagenome (GOLD analysis project Ga0255761, IMG submission 179961) | Coastal salt marsh microbial communities from the Groves Creek Marsh, Skidaway Island, Georgia - 071407BT metaG (version 2) | ecosystem: Environmental > Aquatic > Marine > Intertidal zone >... | reverse complement strand
TGTAACTAATGCACTAAGAATTGTACGATTCATAGTATTGTTTCCTCTTTTTTTGTTAATTTGGGCTATTAAAATAGCCGTGTAAAATTGCGATTTTTAAGGATTGAAAGCAAGCGCAATTATTGATAATATTAAAAAATTTCAGTCATGATAAAGTTTATAGATCTTGAAACCCAGCAAAAGCGCATCCGTAAACCGCTTGAACAACGATTGAAAAAAATCTTAGACCATGGTCAATATATTATGGGCCCTGAAGTTTTTGAGCTGGAAGAAAAACTAGCTGATTACTGTGGAGTCAAACATGCGATTTCGTGTTCTTCGGGTACCGATGCATTATTAATTCCTTTAATGGCCTGGGGAATAGGACCGGGAGATGCGGTTTTTACCACCCCATTTACCTATCATGCTACAGCTGAGGTTATCTCTATTCTAGGTGCAACGCCAGTTTTTGTAGACGTGTATGAATCGACATTCAACATTGATTGTGAAAAACTAGAAATTGAAATTAAAAGAGTTATTACAGAAGGGAAACTAAAACCAAAAGCCATTATTCCTGTTGATTTGTTTGGACTTCCAGCCAGATATAGATTAATTGAAACAATTGCCAAAAAATATAATTTAAAAGTACTTGAAGATGCAGCTCAAAGTTTTGGAGGGTCCATTAGAGAAAAAAAGGTAGGCTCCTTTGGCGATATCGCTGCGACTTCTTTTTATCCAGCCAAACCATTGGGATGTTATGGAGATGGAGGCGCGATTTTTACAAACAATGATGAATTAGCAGAAAAATGTAAATCCATTAGATTTCATGGAACCACTGAAAAAGATAGATATCATAGTGAAGTTATAGGTTTGAATGGAAGGCTTGATACCTTTCAAGCAGCAGTTTTACTTGAAAAGTTAAACATTTTTAATGAAGAGCTATTATTAAGAAAAGAGATTGATAGCTGCTATAGAAAATATCTTAATAATGCTCAATATCATCCTAAAGATTATCAATCTGCACATGCCTTATTTTCTATTAAATTAGGGTCAAACAGGAAAAGAAATGATTTAATTGAAAGACTTTCAATGGCTAAAGTTCCATCTGTAGTATATTACAAGTTACCAATTCATTTAATGCAAGCCTTCTTTTATTTGGGCTATAAAGAAGGTGATTTTCCAGTTTCTGAAAAAATTTCAAAATCCATTGTTAGTTTACCTATGCACCCCTATCTTGTAATCGATGATATTGAATTTATTTTAAAAACTATTAAGGGAACTATATGAAATATATTGTCACTGGTGGCGCCGGATTTATAGGAAGCAACTTAGTAGATTTATTGATTGATGAAAAGCACGAAGTGATTGTAATTGATAATTTTTCATCTGGCAAAAAAGAAAATTGTAACCCACAAGCAAAATATTTTGAATTAGACATTTCTGATTATTCTAATTTTAAAGATCTGAAAAATATTTTATTAGGTTCAAACGGCGTTTTTCATCTAGCTGCTCTACCAAGAGTTCAAGAATCAATTGATAATCCACTTCAATTTGAAAAAAATAATACCTTAAGTACTATCAATTTACTTAAAGCATGCGTTGATTCAAAAGTGAAGCGCCTAGTATACAGCGCCTCTTCTTCCGCATATGGCAATACTATCAAATTACCATCTAAAGAAGAAGATCCTATAAATCCAATATCACCTTATGCTATGCAAAAATATTATGGTGAAGTAGCATGCAAAATGTTTTCTAATGTATATGGAATTGAAACAGTTTCTCTTAGGTATTTTAATGTTTACGGAGAAAGACAAAGCCTTGAAGGTGCTTATGCTTTAGTAATGTGTGTTTTTGCCAGGCAAAGATTAAACAATGAACCTCTAACAATAAGAGGAGACGGAGAACAGAGAAGAGATTTTACTCATGTAATGGATATAGCTCGAGCAAATTTATTAGCAATGAACTCAGAAAAAGTTGGAAAGGGAGAAGTAATAAATATTGGGAATTCAGATAACAGGTCTGTAAACCAAATTGCTAAAATGATAGGTGGCCCAACTATTAAAGTTAAACCTGTTATTGAACCTCGAGAAACGCTTGCAGATAATACCAAAGCAAAAAATTTGTTAGGATGGGAGCCGCAAGTCATTATTGAAGAATGGGTTCCAAAATATAAAAAAGATTTAGGGATTGAATAAATGTCGAAAAGAATTTTAATTACTGGAGGGGCAGGTTTCATTGCCCATCATTTAATTGAAAAAATTTTAAAAACAACTGACTGGAAGATAGTTAGTTTAGATCGACTTGACTTTAGTGGAAACTTGAATAGGCTTTACGAAGTTGTAAATAAATTTTCTACTGTGGACCAAAAAAGAGTTTCCGTGATTTACCATGATTTGAAGGCTGCCCTGAATCCTGAAATTATAGCTTCCATTGGAAAAGTTGATTATATAGCCCATCTTGCAGCAGGCTCACATGTTGAGAGATCAATCCAATTTCCTTTAGAGTTTGTGATGGATAATGTTGTTGGAACAGCAAATATTTTAGAATATGCTCGAAATTTAGATTCTTTAGAAAAATTTGCATATTTTAGCACTGATGAAGTGTTCGGTCCTGCACCCATTGGAGTAAATTATAAAGAAAATGATAGATATAATTCTACAAATCCCTATTCAGCTTCTAAAGCTGGTGCTGAAGAGCTGGTTGTAGCCTATGAGAATACTTATGGGATACCTGCATTTATTACTCATACTATGAATGTTTTTGGAGAGAGACAAAATTCTGAAAAATATATTCCTATGGTTATAAAAAGAGTAAGAGATCAAGAACTAGTTACTATTCATGCAAACAAAGAAAAAACAGTCGCTGGTTCCAGGCATTATATTCATGCTGAGGATGTTTCTAATGCATTAATGTTTTTGTTTGATATTGACCTATCATCTTTGACAATTGATAAAACTGGAGCAAAATGCCATAAGTTTAACATTGTAGGGAAAGATGAAATTGACAATTTGCAATTAGCAAAATTCATTGCTGACTTTCAAAATAAAAATCTCATATATGAGATGGTTGATTTTCATTCATCGCGCCCTGGTCATGATTTGCGCTATTCTTTAGATGGCACAAAAATGCAAAATTTAGGCTGGAGGCCTAAGTCTGCTTTTGATAGACTTGAAAAAACTATAGATTGGACCTTAAAAAATGACAGGTGGCTAAAAATATAATATTTGCTGAAAATAATTTATCAACTAAATTAAAGTTTATGAAAAATATATTTTTTTTTATTCTTCTCTTATTTTCAATGATTCTTGCTCAGGAATCAATTAGAGATTTACAAAATTTAAGTAACAAACAATTAGATATTCTGAAATCAGAATTGAAAAATGATTCCGTAAAATTGAAAAATGATTCTGCAGATCCTGCAGATCCTGCAATTCCAAAAGTAAAGATTAATTCAGGTACTTTAAAAACGACCAATAATTTTTTTGGCTATGAATACTTTGATAAAACAATTAGTTTTTTTGATAATATACCAACCCCCGAAGATTTTCGATTAGGTCCAGGTGATGAAATTACTTTATCACTTTGGGGTGAAACAAATTCAAGAGAAAGCTTTGTAATTAATAAAGAGGGGTTCATTTATTATAAAAATATCGGTTTTATAAATCTTTCAAATTTGTCATTAAGTGAAGCGGAAAAAGTTTTAATAGAGCAGTTGTCTAAAATTTATTCTACCTTGGAAGATGGTTCAAGTAATTTAAGTATTGAGTTGGGGCAAATTAAATCAATAAATATATTTTTTTCGGGTCATGTTAATAATCCAGGAGTAAACTTAATTCACCCATTTTCCGATGTTTATTCTGCAATTATACAATCTGGTGGAATTCAAGATTCTGGCTCACTAAGAAATATAAAGATAATACGCTCAGGTAAGATTATTAATACCATAGATTTTTATTCATTTTTTATGACAGGAAAAAATAATTTTTCAAATATAAAACTTGTTGATGGTGACGTGATTCACATACCTGCAGTTCAAAATAGAGTTGAAATAAGCGGTGAAATTAATAGGCCAAAATTTTACGAATTATTAGATTCAGATACATTAACCGCTCTTATCGAATATTCCGGTGGTCTTAAAGCTACTGCAAGTGATAAAATTATTATTAGAGAAATATTTCCAATTGATGAAAGATTTACAAATGATGAAGCCAAAACTGGATATATATCAACTATTGCTAAATCCTCAAAAAAAATTTTTAACAATGGAACACAAATTAAAATTTTACCAATTGGGGATAACGAAACAGATGTAACAGTTTATGGAAGAGTTTCTTTCCCAGGGAAATACCCAATTAACAATCAAATGATTGATTTTAATAATCAACCAGTTATTAAAAAAAGTTCCCTTAGGGATGTACTAGATTTGGCTGGTGGATTTGATGATCCTGTTTTTAGAAAGACAATAGTTGATGAAATAGTCGTTTTAAGGCTTGATGAAAATCAATTTTATGGTAAAGAGTTTAAAATAAATTATGATGATGCCGCTAATTTTGAACTTCAGATAGACGATAGAATTTTTGTTTATCAGAATTCAAATTATAGTAATGTTTTAACATATACAATAAAAGGTGAAGTCCTAAACCCAGGTAAATATATCTTGAAAGATGGACTGACATTAAAGGATGCAATAAGTCTTGCAGGCGGAGTAACAGAAATAGGCTCCATTAATAGTGTTTCAATATCTAGAAATGATCAAGACAATGAAAATCGTATTGGAAATACAAATTTGGATTTTTTAGTTGGCAACAATAATATTATAACTATTCTTCAAAAAGAAAATGTTGTTGGTGTTTTTGGTAATGTTTATAACTCTGGTTTTGTTGCGCACGATGGTAAAAAGTTGATGACAATGTCAAAAGCTATACAGCTAGCTGGAGGACATAAGCCTAATAGCTTAAAAAAAAGCGCGTATATTGTAAGGGCCAATGGTCGGATTGAAAGTGCAAAATTTTTTAGAGGAAGGACAAAAAGAGTATATCCCGGCGATTCAGTTTTTGTACCTGTTGACCCTTCAACCGATGATTTTGATATCACAAAATTTATTTCTGAACTTTCAAGTACTTTAGCCAATATTGCAGCTATCTTAGTGATAACAGATAATCAATAAAATAACTAATACTAATTTATGAAACTGATTCTCCTTCGTCATGGCGAAAGCCAATGGAATCTAGAAAATAGATTTACAGGATGGACTGATGTTTCTCTAACAAATGCAGGCATTGAAGAGGCAAAATTTTCCGGTAAAATAATTAAAAAAGAAGGCATCTTTGTTAGTTCTATTTTCACGTCTCTCCTCCAAAGAGCTATTCAAACCGCAGAAATAGTTTCAGATATTTTAGAATTTGATAAAAAAGATATATGTTTCGATTGGAGATTAAATGAGCGACATTACGGCTCACTACAAGGATTAAATAAATCACAAACAGCTTCTAAGTATGGAGAACGACAGGTTCAAATATGGAGAAGAAGCTTTGATGTTTCACCACCTAGGTTAGATTTTAATGACAAAAGACACCCTAGATTTAATAAGAAATTTTCTAACATTGACCACATCCTACCATCAGGAGAAAGTTTGAAAGATGTTACTATTCGATTAAAACCATTTTGGGATCAATTTTTAAAAAAAATAAAAAATAATTCAGGCAATCATCTCATAGTTGCGCATAGCAATTCTCTAAGAGCTATCGTTAAAATACTTGATAATTTATCAAATGATGAAATTATAGAAGTGAATATTCCTACTGGCGTTCCACTGGTTTACCAATTTGATGCAAATTGGGAAATAGTTAGTAAAGAGTATTTAATTAGCGAAGACGATTTGAAAAAAAAGCAAGATAAAATCAAAAGTCAAGGTAAAGCAGTGTGAAATTAAATTTTTCAGGCATCAAAGTCTTATTAATCGGAGACTTTATGATTGACCATTATATTTTAGGTTCATCATCTAGAATATCTCCGGAGGCTCCAGTGCCAGTTGTAATACCACAATCAGAGTACTCAATACCTGGAGGAGCTGGCAATGTGGCAATGAATTTATCATCCCTAGGTGCACAAGTAACATGCTTAGGGTATGTTGGAGATGATATTTGGGGAGAAAAGCTTGTTTCATTATTAAAAGGAAAAAAAATAAATACTGAAAATATTGAAATCATTGATAATCATCCAACAACACTTAAAAAAAGAATATATTCTAACAACAAGCAGGTGGTTCGAATAGACGTTGAAGAAATAATTGATTGGACTTATGACTTACCAATAAACCAAAATTATGATATAATAATCTTATCAGATTACAACAAAGGAGTTTTAAATAATTCATGGTTTGATATAAGCTTATTTAAAAATGTAATTGTTGATCCAAAGAAACATTCGTTTTCACATTATAGGGGAGCAAAAATAATTACTCCAAATTTAAATGAACTTCAAAAAGCATCCTCAATAAAAATTAAAGATGATGAATCAATAATAAGTGCCTGTAGACAGCTAATAAATGAATATAATTTTGAATATATAATTACAAAAAAAGGAGATAAGGGCATTACAGTTGTAGGAAAGGATGATTTTGAATTCCACATAAAAGCTCATTCTATTTTAAAGCCAGATGTAACAGGCGCCGGAGATAGTATCATTTCTGCACTATCTCTTTCTTATTTTCAGACGAAAGATATAAAATTTTCTACAATATTTGCTAATGCAGCAGCAGCAGTTGTTGTTAGCAAAACTGGAACCGCAAATTCAACTATAAGCGAGGCTTTAAAATTAATTTGAAATTTTTTTAGAAAAAATAAGTTGTAGTTAGGAAATAGTTATTTTCTTTTTTCAAGCTATTTTCTACCGTAATCATAAAATTTATATTTTGCAAAATTCTGAATTTATAAGAAATGCTATATTCTCTTAATGTATCAAAATCATTTAAAGTATAGTCTTGTTCATATTCAGCAGGAATTCCACCGTTATAAGAAATATTATATATTTTTCCCTTTGCATAAAAAGCAGTTATAGTACCATTATTAAACTTGTGCATTATACCAAAATGATTAATTTTGACCCGATTTGCGTATGGCTTTAGATAAATATTTCCAATAATTCTATCTTTGTATTTCCATCCATTTCTATAAATTCCATTCCAGTAGTAACCATCTCTTCCGGGAGGATGTACTCTACCTCCTTGATATGTGGTCTTAATTCTTTCATAAAGAATTTGAGAATTTTCATTAGAAATAGAAAATCCAGTAAGTCCATCAAAGTTATTCATCTTATTTTTCATCTTTAATCCGCTTTTATCTTCAAAATAAAATTGGTGGTATGCGTAAAAACTAAAATTATTAACTAATTTTTTATACCCAAAATTCCAAGATCCAAAAACATCACCCAGCTTATTTGGTTTATCCGTATCGACTGCATCGGCACCACCACCTTGATTAAAAAATATTTTAAAATAATCATCTAAATCTGAAGGTTGCGAACCATATCCAGTTACGTTTCCACCCCATATTGCATTATGCGTTAGACCTAAAGAAAATCCATTGTATTCAAATTTTATTCTTTTATCATGATAATAAGGTTTTTCAATATTTATTATATTTTTATCTAAAATACCATCTGATATAGCGAATTTTAAATTAAGTTTTTTGTAATTTTTTTTGTATTCTATTAAGTATCTTGGAATACCATATGAATTACCGCTTTCAATCATATCTCCTGATGATAATTCAATTTTTTCTGAATCAATATGGGAAAAAATACCAACCTTAAACAAAAGATATTTTTTTTGTTTCTTATAATATATTTCATCAATAAAAGAATTATTTTCAGATATATAATATTTTAGTTTAAAGTTTTTATTTTTTGAAAATAGATTAATTTTGAAAGATACATCATCAAACGCCCTAAAGTTTTTTTGATTAACCAAATTTTCAGATTTATTATAGTCCAAAGTGAAGTTGGTGGATAAATTTTGCCCAAGCAAACCATTGACTATTATTATGAAGCATAGAAATGGTAAAATTCTATTAATTAATTTTTTTGGGTTCAACATAGAATTTCCAGTCCATTATTTCAACTTGCGAGTGTTTAGTGACTTTAATTGATTGAAAGTTTTGGTTAGGTAAAACTCTAATGGATTTACCATTTACTAGAAGATCAATAGGCATTATAAAATTCTCATTTACATTGCTCCAACGATAAAAGAATTCACTATTTGTTTGATAGTACTCTAAATGAGGTTGATTTGGAGTATAAAAATATTGTTCAGCAAAGTACCATAAATCCAAACTCGTTTTATCATAAACTTTATCAAAAAAATCTTTTGTATTAACAAAACCTTTAGCATTTTCGGTCATAAATTCTTTCAAAATTTCGAACCAGACTTTATCAGCATTGATTACGCTTCTTAGTGTATGCATTATCCAAGCACCTTTCATATAAGTATCTCCATTTAGCGCCCAGTGATTTTCATTTTCATTGCCAACTATAGGAATTTCATTTACAATCCTATTTTTAATTGAGTTTAAGTAGTGCACGCCTACTTCATAGCTATCAAATTTATCTTCAAAGTATAATGACTCAGAATAAACTTGCATTCCTTCATGAATCCAGATGTGTGTTGGATCTGATGCAGTGACACTATTCCCAAACCATTCGTGTCCTGTCTCATGAATGATTAAGGGATCTATCACTCCATACATTGGCCAACTTTTACTTCTAACTCCATTATAAAGACTAAATCCATTACCATATGTTACTGCAGATTGATGTTCCATCCCTAAATATGGTACTTCAATTAGCTTATAACCATCTTCATACCATTGATAATCGCCAAAATATTTTTCATAAAATCGAATTACTTCTTTTGATTGTATGAAATAGTTTGCAGCAAGTTCTTCATTATAGTCTAAGACATAATGATTTATATAGTGTACTTCATTTTCTTTAATCAATGTATCTTGAACAGCAACATAATTCCCAATCTGCACTGAAATATTATAATTATTAATTGGATTGTTTACAAACCACTCGTAAGTAGATTTGTTATTTTTACTTTTAACACTTCTTAATTTTCCATTTCCAACAGCAACTACATTTGATGGAACTGTATATGCCATTCTTACACTATCTCCTTCAGCAGTAATATGATCCTTGTTTGGCCACCAAATTCGTGCACCTTCTCCTTCACAAGAAACAGCAATCCAGTCTCTTTCTTCCTTATCCTTAGACCATGTAAATCCTCCGGCCCAAGGAGGATTATCAGCACCCTGAGGGATGCCATTATAAAAAACTGTAAACTCAAATATATCGCCTTTCTTAATATAATCAGGGAAGTCAATTAACACCGCATCATATTCTCTAGAGAAGTTTAAATCAACATCTTTATATGAAATTCTACTTATGTTAAGGTTTTTAGCTAAGTCTATTTGAAGTTTTCTTAAATCATTTAAGCTCTCAGCTTTAATAGTAACGAACCCATTTATAGATTTTTTCTCCAAATTAAAATCAATATTTATGTCATAGAAAGAAACGCGATAAGAAGATCGATTTTCATTTAAATATCCCATTAAGAGATTATTTGGAGTTAATTCTGGTAGTTGGTATTGAGATCCATGCGGTCTATTTTCTTGACAAGAGAAAAAAGTGCATATTAATAAACTAAAAATTATTTTTTTCATAATATGTCCTTGCTTTAAAAATATTTTTAGCAAAAATAATGTAGTATAAAATGATACAAAAAAGAAACCAAAGCACTATGGCAAAGGCCTCTTTAATTAAAAATAAAATATAAATTAGTGCAAAATAAACAAGCCATTTTATCCATAAAGGCTGAGACCACAATTTGAGTATCATATTCATTTATTAAATTTAAGCATCATAGATACTTTTACGTGGGAAAAAATTAAATAGAAAAAATTAATAGCTGATATTTATAAGTTTCCCTCTTTTCGCATCTTCTCTCTTATAGAGGTTGCGGAAATTTCACCTATTTCTTTTGGGGGAATATGTTCAATGACTTCATATCCAACTCCTCTTCCATAATTTACGGATTCAATATCTGGGATAATTGAAGTAATTACTCTTCCATCTGCAATTAAATCTTTTAGCTCACCTTCATGAACCATTTTTTCAATTTGTTGCGCTGTCCAAGGATTATTCTCATCAGGTTCAACATCTCTAATTGCCAGCCAAACATTTTTGCCCTCTTTAAGTCGTTGATTAATGAGCCAAAGATGCCCTTTGTGCAAAGGTTGCCATCTTCCTATAAACATCGAATATTTCATTTAATCTCCTATTTCTATATAATTGTTTTCCACTAAATAATTAATAATTTCGCTTGCTGCCTGATTAAGTGATACATTATTATTTTTTACGTGTATTTCTGGATTTTCTGGATTTTCATAAGGTGAACTAATTCCCGTAAAGTTCTTAATTTCTCCCTTTCTAGCCTTAGCATACATTCCCTTTGGGTCTCTACTTTCACAAACTTCTAAAGAGCTATCTATAAAAACTTCAATAAAATCACCTTCATCAAAAAGTTTTCTTACTAAGTTACGATCAGATTTATAGGGGGATATGAATGCTGTCATAGTAATGATTCCTGCATCTAAGAATAGTTTTGAAACTTCTCCAATTCTACGGATGTTCTCCACTCTACTTTTTTCGTCAAATCCTAAATCGCTATTTAAACCATGCCTAATATTATCACCGTCTAATAAGTATGTATTATAATTTTTTTTATACAATTTTTGCTCTACGATATTAGCAATCGTTGATTTACCGCTGGCACTAAGTCCTGTGAACCACAATAAAAAGGGCTTTTGATTCAATAAACTATTTCTATCACTTTTTTTAATCGTTGTTTTATGCCAAACTACATTACTCATTATTTTGCCCTTATTTTTTTGCGATTTTATATAATTATTCTACAAAAGAATATATTTTTTTATAGTATTGCATTGATTCTTCATAGATATTTTCATAGGATAGAAGTTCTGAATTGCTTTCTGATCTTTTTTTCTTTGAAAAACTTTGCGTTTGATAAATTCTGTCATACCAGTGTTTACCCCAAATTCCATCATTCTTATGGGGACCTCTTTTCCAAGATAGCATTCCATCATCAAACTGAATATCTAAATAACTGCACCAATCAAGCAATCTTTTTTTGGGATTATCTAAAATATCATCTGAGTTAATAATATAAAATTCTAAATTATTTTTTTGAAGAAATTCAATTATTTTTAGCTGTTGTGGATATCCTAGCTCATTAACGCTATTTAGAGAGTTTTTTTTTATATATGAACTTATTACATCTTTAGGATGTCTAAGAAGAATACAATTCTTAAAATTTTTTAACCATGATAAATCTTTAATTCCTATTAGATGGTGTGCCATATGTTTCTGATACCAATATTTTTTTTGGCTAGGTATTTCGCCAGAAAGAATTTTAATTATGTCATTAAATTTTGTTGGATAATAACTAATAATTTCCTTATACATTGGATGATGTAACTGTTGCTCTTTTAAATAATATGCGTAGAAAGGTTCATCAGATACAAATGTATCTTCTCTTGAAGACCAGGATCTCATGAGTGCAGTGGATATATTTCGTGGGCCTGACCAACAAGCAATTCTCATGCTAACCTATATATTTTTCAATTTCTTGGTTATACAACATTCTAATTTTATTAACTAATGAGTCAGCATTTGTTGATGTTAACATCCTACCCTCAAGATTCGATACAGGAATTATTCCTGCAAAGGTGCCTGTTACAAAAGCTTCGCTACAGTTTTTAATATCTTCAAATGTAAAATTTTTTTCTAAACATTCTATACTATTTTGATGACAAACTGAAATAGCTTTTGCTCTTGTGATTCCATTTAAACAATGCTCTCCTGTTGAGGTTAAAACTGTACCGTTTTTAATAAAAAAAAGATTTGTAGAATTACATGTACTAATATTGCCATTCATATCATTCATAATTCCCTCATCATAACTTAGCTTATTAGCTTCTATGCTTGCTAAAATACAATTTAGTTTGCTAAGAGTATTAAAATGGGGACTAAGTATGCTATCACTTGGCCTAATTATAGGAACCCTACCGATTTTTAAACCTCTTGTATATACATTTGGATCTGTTTCCTTATGTTCAGGAATAATAACTAAGTTTGGAGGTCCTAAATTTGCATTAGGATTTTGGTATGGAGTAATTTTTTCCCCTCTTGATATTATCAAACGAATATGTATATTATTATCCATTTCATTCTTATGCAGCACCTTATTGATTTCATCAATTATATCTTGCTGAGAAAAAGGAATATCTAATGAAATACCTTTAGCGCTTGCGTATAATCGATTTAAGTGATCTTCTATAAAAACTAATTTTGAATTATGAAGACGAATGCCTTCCCAAACACCATCACCAAGTAAAAATCCACTATCAAATACTGATATTTTTGCTTTGTTTTTTTTAAATAGTTCACCATTAATACTTATAAAAATGTTTTCATTTTTACTGTTTGGTATGTAAGAATGACTGCTCATATGTGGGCCCACAGGGACTTGAACCCCGAACCTGCGGATTATGAGTCCGTTGCTCTAACCAATTGAGCTATGGGCCCCCTAATTATTTCTTAGTTTAATTAAACTATAAAAATAATATATTATAAATTATGATAAAGCCATATCAATATGTTTCAAGTAAAAGGCTCTTGAAACTTAACATAAAATATTTTCTTAAGCATATCATCTGGAGTGTGAAATATCACAAATATAATTCTAAAAAGAAAAATATTTTTTTATTGACTTCTCGAAGAAGTGGAGGAACATGGTTAACTGAAATATTATCAAAAAGAGAGGGTACAAAGTTTGTATTAGAACCCTTTAATGTTGGATATACTGATTTAATAAATAAAAAACATTTTGGAAATGAAGTAATTACAGATGGCTTTCCCAAGTACGGATCTCACCAAGACATAGTTATTAATTTTTTCAAAAAACTATTATATTCAAACTCTCTTAAATGTCAAGAGCAGTGGAGAGTATTTTCTGAACAATTTCACTGGTATACAAATCAAACATTAGTTAAAACACATTCACCCAAGATATTTATAAAATCATTATTGACTGAATTCCCGCAAGAGAAATTTATTTATTTAGTTAGAAATCCAATGGCACAATGTTTATCAATTTTAAATAAAAAAGATGTTGTGGGTAGGGATTACATTCAAGACTTCATAAATGATTCTGTTTACATTAAAGAATTCCTCAATTCAGAGACATTGAGTATTGCAAGAGAAATAGATAAAAATGGGAACAAATTTGATAAGCTTTTCATTTCATGGATATTAGAAAATCTACCTATCTTGAGGATTTTACCAAATGAAAAAATATTATTTATTTCTTACGAAGAATTAGTTTTAAATAAAGAAAAAATCGCTAAAAAAATAGAAACATTTTTAGGTGAAAAATTAAACATAGAATTTCTAAATGATAACCCATCAATGACAACTTCAAAGGAATCAAGGAAAATAATAGATTCAAGAGATTATAATGCAATTATATCAAGATGGAAAAATGAGTTTCAAGAAATTGATTTAAAGAGATACCAAGAAATACTATCTTTGTTTAATATAGATTATTATAATTTACTTGATTAATTATGAATAATAAGACAATAGGAATAGTTGGATTAGGATACGTCGGTGAAGCAATACACGCTTTTTTTTCTTCGAAAAACAAAATACTTACATTTGATATTAACAAAGATTGTTCAGAAATCTCATTAATGTCTCTTGTCCAAAAATCAGACATAATTTTTATATGTTTACCAACACCTATGGATTATGATGGATCTTGTTCAATTGATACAATTAATCATGTATTAAATGAGATTAATTCTAACAGTAAAGAAAATGAATTTGCATTTAAAACATTTATAATTAAATCTACTATTCCTCCAGGTTCAACAGAAGATTTCATCAAAAAATATAAAAACCTTAATATCATTTTTAATCCTGAATTCTTGACAGAAAAAAACTTTATTAATGATTTTAAGTTTCAAAATAGAATTGTGTTAGGCTGCAAAAATAATTATGACGACATTTATAACTTATACAAAAATTATTTCCCAGAAGTAGAAATTTTTATTTGCAGCCCTTCAGAGGCAGAAATGATCAAATATTTTTCAAATTGTATGTTAGCATTAAAGGTTAGCTTTTCTAACGAGTTTTATACTCTTTGCGATGCATTAAATATTGACTTTAATAGAATTGTAGATATTTCATCTAAGGATGAAAGAATAGGTAAATCCCACTTGCAAGTACCAGGTCCAGATATGAAAAGAGGATTCGGGGGGACTTGTCTTCCTAAGGATTTGTCTGCCATTATCAAAGTTTTCGAAAAAAACAATTTAGATAGCTATATTCTGAAAGCCGCTTGGGAAAGAAATCAAAAAATTGATAGACCTGAAAAAGATTGGGAAAAACTAAAAGGGAGAGCGATAATATGAGACCTCCAATAATAGTAGATGGGTTAATTAGACTTTATTCAATATATAAATTGCTTATTTTTAATTTTTCAAGACTAAAAAAAATTATCTTTTCATCAATTTTAATTTCTTTTTTACTATTTTTTATTAAAGATCCAGTGTATTCAACTTCTTTTTCTTTGTATACAGATTATAATTCGAACACATCATCAAATGCTTTATCACCATTGTTGTCTAGTTTTTCAGATTTAGAAGGTTCTGGTCTAGACTTCACACTTCTTGATTATCTGGAATCTGATACTTTTTTAGGTTATATAATTTTGAAAGAATATAAATCACTTGATAGCCAAAATTTGATTGATTATTGGGGGGTCAACTACAATAAATGGTCTTTAAATCCTATTTCGTCATTAAAAATGGTAATAAGAAATATAAAGTATAAAAAGGGAATTTCTGAAAATGAAAAATCAATTGCATTTACTAAAGATGTTGTGGTTAAAAAAATTAAAGTAATCCAAGATAGAAGAACAGGATTATATAGAATATCTGTGAATGGACATACACAATCCTTTTCTGACGAGCTTAGCAATAATATATATGATTCCATTCTTGAGTTTTCATCAAAAATTAATTTTGATAAGTCAAAAGAAAAAATTGATTTTGTTGAAAGTAGATTACTTAATACTGAAAAAAGTTTAATTGAAAGTGAAGCGGAAATGGTAAAATTTCTTTCTGAAAACCAAAGCCTATCTTCACCAATTTTACAGCTAGAAAAGAATCGAATTCAAAGAAAAATTAATTTGCATGGACAAATATATCTTAATCTTTCCAGTGAGTTAGAACTAGCTAAAATAAGTCAAAAAGATAATACATCACCATTATTAATTTTAGATCAGAGTGTCCCTAACAGTCAGAAAAGCTTCTCATTTTTGTTGCGATTGTTAACAATTGTTTTTTTGGGTTTCCTAATTTGTGTTTTGTTTGATCTTTATAAAAATCGAAAGGATTTAATTCAATAATGAAAGTTGTAATACTGTGCGGTGGTCAAGGAACAAGAATTAGAGAGCTTACTGATTTAATTCCAAAACCTATGGTTAGGATTGGAGATAAACCCATATTGTGGCATATTATGAATTCATATGCAAAGTTTGGATTTAATGACTTTGTTTTGGCATTGGGTTACAAAGGCGAAATAATAAAAGATTATTTCATGAGGTATAATGAATATACACAAGATTTTGAAATAAACTTAAAATCTGGAAATATTAAATTGATTAATCCAAGGAAAGAAGATTGGAATATTACACTTGTAGATACCGGTGAAAAATCAATGACAGGATCAAGAATAAAAAAAATTCAAAAATTTATTGATACAGAAGATTTTTTTCTTACTTATGGTGATGGATTATCAAATGTTAATATAAAAGATGAGCTCTTATTTCATCAATCCCATGGTAAGATTGCCACCATACTTGGCGTCAATCCCCCAAGTAGATTTGGAGAATTAGTTATTGATAAAAATAACACAATTACAAAATTTATTGAAAAAGCAAAAACTTCTGGGACTCAAGGATTTATAAATGGCGGATTTTACGTTCTAAACAAAAAAATATTTAATTATCTCAGTGATGATGATTCATGCATTTTTGAAAAGCGACCTCTAGAAGATTTAGCAAATGAGAAAAATTTGCAAGTGTACAAGCATAATAGCTTTTGGCAATGTATGGATACCTTCAGAGAATACCAAATATTAAATGAAATAGCGGACGATCTTCCATGGTTAAACAATGATTAGCAATCTGTCAGTCTTCAAAAATAAAAAAGTTTTAGTAACTGGTTCGACTGGTTTTAAGGGGTCTTGGCTATGTATTTGGCTAGATCTTCTTGGTGCTGATGTTTATGGTTTTAGTTTAAAACCAATTACAAAATCAGACAATTTCGTTGTAAGCAATCTGGAGAAAAAAATCATTCAAAAATATGGAAATATTAATAACTATGATGAGATTAGTTCTTACATAAGAGAAGTTGAACCAGAAATTATATTTCACTTAGCTGCACAACCAATTGTTAAAAAAGCATATTTTGAGCCGCTTGAAACTATTTATTCAAATATTAATGGGACTGCTCATATTTTAGAAGCCTCTAAAAATCAAAAATCCTTAAGGGCAATTATTAACGTGACTAGCGATAAATGTTATCTAAACCATGATGAAGATAAGCCTTTCAAGGAACAAGATCCGCTTGGAGGAAAAGATATTTACAGCGCAAGTAAGGCATGTGCAGAAATTATTAATTTTGCCTATCAAAACTCTTTTTACAAAAATACCAGATGTGCTATTTCTTCAGTACGAGCTGGAAATGTAATTGGAGGAGGAGATTGGCAAGAAGATAGAATTGTTCCAGATTTAGTTAGATCATATGAAGAAAAAAAGTCTCTAAAAATAAGAATGCCTAATGCAATAAGACCATGGCAACATGTTTTAGAGCCGATTTATGGGTATCTTTTATTAACCCAAAAAATGCTAGAAAATCCAACTATGTTTTCAGGTCCTTGGAATTTTGGACCATCACATAATCAAAATATTTCTGTAAATGAATTGATAAATATGCTTTCCTTAAAATTTGACGGAATCAGTATTGAAGTTGAAAATTCTGATGTATTTGAAACAACATATCTAAGACTATCTTCAGAGAAAGCACGAAATTTATTGGGATGGAAAAATGTTTTAAATGAAAATGAGATGATTGACTTTACAGCAGAATGGTACATTAATTTTAGAGAAAAAAATCCATATAATATATGTGTAAACCAAATTAAACACTTTGAAGAAAAAATTGAACTCAGAAAAACATAAAATCAAACAGAAAATTTTAAAACTTGTTGATCAGTACTACAACGAAGTTCACAAAAAAGCAGAATATATTTACGGAGATCCAATCCCTGTATCAGGAAAAGTATACGACGCTGAAGACTTACAGTATTTGATTGAATCTTCATTAGACTTTTGGTTGACATCTGGTGATTATGCTATGCAATTTGAGAAAGATTTTGCTAAGTACTTTGGTTTAAGAAAGGCACTGTTAACTAACTCTGGATCTTCAGCAAACTTGCTTGCATTAAGTGCTCTAACCTCTCCTAAATTAAAAGAAAGACAGGTATTGCCAGGAGATGAAGTAATAACAGTGGCTGCAGGTTTTCCTACAACTATTAATCCAATAATTCAGAATAATTTGACTCCTGTATTTATAGATGTTCAATATCCAAGCTTAGAGATTAATATTGAACTGTTAAAAAAAGCTATTTCTGAAAGAACTAAGGTTATTATGATTGCGCATGCTCTCGGGAATCCATTTGATGCTGAGGAAGTTGCAAAGATAGCTAAAGAAAATAATATTTGGTTTATTGAAGATAATTGTGATTCCCTTGGATCTAGAATAAATGGAAAACTTACTGGAACTTTTAGTGATATTTCTACTGTTAGTTTTTATCCTGCACATCATATTACCATGGGTGAAGGAGGGTGCGTATTAACTGATTCACCAAAATTAGCAAAAATAATTGAATCATTCAGAGACTGGGGCAGAGATTGTTGGTGTCCTCCAGGAGAAGATAACACTTGCGGAAAAAGGTTTAACTGGAAGCTTGGCCAGCTACCTAAGGGGTATGATCATAAGTACACATACTCCCATATTGGTTATAATCTTAAGGTAACTGATATGCAGGCAGCAATTGGATGTTCGCAATTGAAAAAACTAGATTTATTTATAGAAAAAAGAAAAAATAATTTTTTATTGTTAAATGAAAAGTTAAAAAAGTTTAGAGATTATTTACTGCTCCCAAAACCGAATGAAAAAACTGACCCTAGTTGGTTTGGTTTTCCTATTGCTGTGAAAGAGAATAATTTATTCACAAGAGATACTCTTGTACAGTATCTTAATTCAAAAAAAATTGGAACTCGCTTGCTATTTGCGGGTAATATTCTTAAACAGCCTGCTTATGAAAAAATAAATTATAAGTTAATTGGCGATCTTAAAAACTCTGATTTAGTAATGAAAAATATTTTTTGGATTGGCACATATCCTGGCATTAATGAATCATCAATTGAATATATTTTTGATTGCTTTGAAGAATTTTTTAGAAAATAACCTAATGAAGATTTTACTAACTGGAGCCACAGGATTTTTAGGAAGTAATGTTTTAAATGGACTAATTTCAAATGCAGAAAACCATCTTTTCTGCTTGATTAGAAATCAGTCAAATCTAGAAAGAATTAAAAATCATTTAGATAAAATTAATTTATTTAATATTGATAATGAACCAATTGAAAATCTTTTCGCAAATAATAAGTTTGATATAGTTGTCCATTGTGCTACTAGCTATGGTATAAAAGACGGTAATCCTATTAATACAATTGAGTCAAACTTAATTTTACCTTTAAAGATCCTTCATTATGCTTCAATAAATAATTGTGGAGTTTTTATCAATACAGATACAATTTTAGATAAAAGAATTAACCACTATTCATTGTCGAAAAAACATTTTTTAGATTGGTTTAAATCTTATTCATCATCAATCAAATGTATAAACATCGAACTAGAACACTTTTATGGTCCCCATGATAATAAAGACAAATTTTGTTCATTTATAGTTGATAGTTTTTTTGAGAATAAAAAGTTTATAGAGCTAACCCCCGGAGAACAAAAAAGAGATTTTATTTTTATAGACGATGTTGTTGAGGCATTTAGAACAATCATAGATAAACTAGATAAAATTCATAATTCTTATACAAACTTTCAATTAGGGACCGGTAAGACTGTTTCAATTAAGGAGTTCGTTTCGATGGCAAAAAAAATTTCCCAAAATTCGAATACTGAATTAAGGTTTGGTGCTTTAAAATATAGGAAAAATGAAGTTATGAATTCAAAAGTAGATATTTCTGCTCTAAAATCACTTGGTTGGAGTCCCAAAATTACTCTTTCTGAGGGTTTAACTAAAACAATTAATACAAGGAATACAGGATGAAATATCTTATCACTGGAGGCTGTGGTTTTGTAGGATGTAATTTGGCAAAGGAAGTTTTACGAAACAAGGGAGACCTTTTTATTTTAGATAATCTTTCTCGTCAGGGATCTGAACAAAACCTGAAATGGTTACAGTCTCAAGGAAAATTCAAATTTTATCAAAATGATATTACAGATGAGGAAGTGGTTAAGAAAATAATCAAAAAAATTCAACCAGATGTCATTTTTCATTTATCTGGACAAGTTGCAATGACAACTTCAATAAATAATCCTTCATTAGATTTTAAAATAAATACTGTCGGAACTCTTAATATTCTTGAGGCTGTACGATTGTTTTCTCCTCATTCATCTATTTTATATTCATCTACAAATAAAGTGTATGGTGACTTTAAACAATTTACTTTTGATGAGAATGAAACACGTTACTTATGTAAAGAATACCCTAATGGATTCAACGAAGATATACCTTTAAGCTTTCATTCACCATACGGTTGTTCTAAAGGAGCAGCAGACCAATATTTGCTAGATTACAACAGAATTTTTGGTTTAAAGACAGCTGTATTTAGACATTCCACAATGTACGGCGGAAGACAATATGCCACATTTGATCAAGGCTGGATTGCGTGGTTTTGTCAAAAAGCCATAGAAATTAAAAGAAAATTAAATCAAAGTAATTTTACTATTTCAGGTAATGGAAAACAGGTCAGAGATCTTCTTCATAAAAATGATATAGTAGAATTATACTTTAAAGCAGCCAAAAATATTGATAAAATTCAGGGTCAAGCTTTTAATATTGGTGGAGGAGAAAAAAATAGTTTATCCTTATTAGAGCTTTTCACATTTCTTGAAAATCATTTAGATATAGATATGAAATTTGACATTATTGATTGGAGAGAAAGTGATCAAAAAGTTTTTATTGCAGACTTAGAAAAAATCTATAGAATGCTTTCATGGTCTCCTAAAGTAAGTTATCAGGATGGACTCGCTGATTTATTAGATTGGACTGATGAAATGTATGAACAATAATCTTAAAAACTTCAATTTACTTCTAGTCAATCACTCCTATAAAATCTTTTTTTTTAAGGTAGCTACGCTTTTTATATCATTTATTTTAGCACCGTTATTAATTGATTACTTAAATCCAGAAATATATGGTTTATGGGTAACAATATTATCTTTTTCTACATGGATTAATTTTTTTGATATTGGCGTTGGTAATGGACTTAGAAACTTGTTAGTAGAGCCAATATCAAATAATAATAAAATAAAAATTGAGGAATTAATCAGCACCGCCTTTTATAGTCTATTGTTTATCGGCATAGTCTTACTTTGTATATTTTTGATATTGGCAAACATTATAGATTGGAATAGTATTTTTAATGTCAGCACAGAAAAGATAGTTAATCTCAATGTTATTATTTCTATTATATCCTTTACATTTATTTTCAATTTTATTTTTATGTTGAATGATAAAATTGCTTTTTCATATCAGCTATCCTCATTTTCAAGCGCTAGATTTTTTTGTTTTAATATAATTATGCTCTTAGGAATTACAATTTTGATTAATTTATCATCATCAGGGAGCTTAAAAGAGGTAATTTATTTTTATGCCCTTTCCATGGTTATTTCTCATCTCATATTTAGTTATTTTTTATTTTCTCATAATAATTTGAAACTTCCTAGATTTTCATCATTTTCTGGCTCACAATTAAATGATCTTTTATCCCTTGGAGTAAAATTCTTTATAATTCAAATTGCAGCTTTGATTATTTTTGCAACGGATAATATTATTATTTCTAGAATTTTTGGCCCATCTTTTGTAACGCCATACAGCTTAACTCATAAGTTGTTTTCATTAGCATTATTCTTACATACCATTATATTAACTCCATTATGGTCTGCTTTTTCTAAAATGTTTAACGATAAAAATGCTAATTGGATTATATCAACTTTCAAAAAATTAGGAATTTTTACTATCGCACTTTATACCATTTTAATTTTGATATATACATTTAATAAAGAAATTTTATTTATATGGACTGGTAGTCACTTATTTTTCAATATTAACACATCATTTTATATTTGTATTTTAATTGCAGTAATGATTTGGAATAATAATTTTGCCTACTTTTTGAACGGTATTGGTTCTGTTAATGTTCAATTAATTACATCAGTGATTGGGGGGGCTATAAATATTCCGGTTTCAATATATCTAGCAAAAGATTTAAATATGGGACCTGCTGGAGTAGCTCTTGGTAGTATTTTTTCACTATCTTTTTTCGCTATATGTGCTCCAATTGTTTCCTATATCAACTTACGTAAACTTCGAAAATGAATAACGATTTATATAATCCATTGATAAGTATTCTTATCCCCACCTTTAACAGAGAAAAATATATTGAGAGTTGCGTAAAAAGTGCACTAAATCAGACATATAAAAATATCGAAATTATAATTGTAGATAATGCAAGCACTGATCAAACATGGCAAATTTTAAATGATCTTAAAAAAAAAGATATAAGAATCAAGATTTTTCAAAATGAGAGTAATATTGGTCCAGTTATGAATTGGAAAAAATGCATAGATTTGTCTTCGGGAGAGTTGGTTAAAATTCTCTTTTCTGATGATTTATTAGATAAAGATTTTTTAAAGAAATCCGTTCATTATTTTAAAGATGAGAACATTGGTTTTAGTTTTACATCAGTTAAAATATTTAGTGCGAATAATTCCCGATTAAGATATCAAATTGGTCCTTCAAAAATTTATGATTCAGAGAAGTTCATCAAAGGATCAATTTTGGGAAAAGATTATCCTCTTTCACCTGGTTGTGCGATTTTTAGGAAACAAGCAATTAAGAAAAATCTTCTATCCGAAATTCCTAATAAATTGAATATTGATTATAAATCAACTGGAGCAGGAAATGATTTGCTTATTTTTTTACTAACATGTTTAGACTACAAAAAATTTGCATTTATAGATGAACCACTATCTTTATTTCGTTCTCATAATCAATCAATTTCAGATAGTTCTCAAAAAAATCAACTCCATCTATCATATCTAGTTGCAAAATCCTTTTTTATAGAAACTTATTTTTCTACATTTATTCAAACCTTTAATTCTCATTTAATTTTGATAAGATTAAAAAATAAAGATTTACGTAAATTTTTAACTTATTCAAATATATATAATGATAATAAAGATTTTTCCTTAGATTATTTTTATTTCATAAAAAAAACTGTGCAAAAAATAAAAAGTTTGGCTTAATAACCATATGAATAATCCGCTAGTATCTATTATTTCCCCATCCTATAATCAGGCTCAATTCATTGAAGAGACTATACTATCAATCAAAAATCAAAAATATCAAAATATAGAACATATTATCGTTGATGGCGGATCAAATGATGGAACTTTAGATATCATTAAAAAATATGAAAACACCTACAACATGAAATGGATTTCTGAAAAAGATGATGGAATGTATGATGCAATTTCCAAGGGTCTTAAATTGGCCAAAGGAGAAATTCTAGCCTACCTTAATACTGACGATTTATATTTTGATTGGTCAATTCAGGTTGTTGTTGATAAATATAATTTATTGGGGAGCGATAATTTCTTTGTTTACGGAGATACTCTTTTTTATAGCGAAGATCAAAACTTATATAATCCAAGCATAAATGCTCCAAGGACTGCTAGAAATATTTTATCAGGTTACTTTGGTTTAAGTCAACCTTCAGTCTTTTGGACTAAAAAAATCTATAGCCATATAGGCGGATTTGATTCAAATTTAAAATTTGCAGGAGATTTAGAATATTGGATTAAGGGTGCCAAAAATAATTTTCAGTTTATTAAAATCAATGAATTTTTATGTATAGATAGACTACATAGTTTACAAAAAAGAAATACAGGAAAAAATGAGATAAAAAATGAAATAAATTATTTAAAAGAAAAATTTAAGATCCATCAAAAGGATTTTTATTTTAGAATTAAAAAGATTTTGATTGAAAAATATTCAAAAGCAAAGCTTTGTTTAATTTTATCTTTTGATTCCTTTGATACAATTGATTGGAAGCTTTCAAGCGAGCACTTCAAAAAAAATTACAAGTTATTAACCAGTATGAAAGTATTTCTGAGTTTCGTTCCAATTTTGGCGAGAAAATATAAATTTATACTTAAAAAAATTTGATATGATTGCATTATTGCCGATAAAGCAAAATTCAGAAAGAATTCCAGGAAAAACTTTTAAGGAGATTAATGGTAAACCATTATTTTATTATGTTTTAAAATCATTAATTGATTCAAATAAAATATCAAGAATAATTATTAATACTGATTCAAATAAGCTCACAAAAAGTATTAATGAGAACTACTTTAATAAAAAAATATATATTGTAGACAGGCCTAAGCATTTGTTGGGAGATTTTGTACCAATGAATGAAATAATTAATCATGATATATCTATTTTCAATGAAGAAAATTATATTCAAACCCACATTACTAATCCTTTATTAACAACCACAACAATCGATGCCGCAATCGATTTTTTTAACAATAAAAATTTTTCCAATGATAGCATTGTATCAATTAATGAGCATAGGAATCGATTTTATGATTTTCAAAAAACACCAATAAACCACTTAGGAGAAAGTGCGATCGAAAGGACTCAAGATTTAAAACCCATATATGAAGAAAATTCATGTTTTTATATTTTTTCTAAACAATCTTTTATGAAATCAAATATGAACAGAATTGGTAATAATCCTTTTTACTATCGTCTAAATAAGTTAGAATCGATTGATATTGACTATGAAGAAGATTTCACTATCGCAAAAGCATTAATGCATTTTTATGAATTTAAAAAATAAAATTAAAAAACAGTTAACTATCGGTACTTGGATTACAATTGATCACACAGTAATTTATCAAACAATTAGCGAATACCCTTTTGATTGGGTTTTGATTGATTTAGAACACTCTGCCATTGATTTTTCTGGTTTACATCAAGCTATTTCCTTTTTTAAAAAAACAAATATCGCATGTCTTGTTCGTCCACCAATTGTTGATAAAATTTATATTAAAAGAATTATGGATTTTGGGGCAGATGGAATTATTATACCAAATATTAAATCTGTTGAAGATATTAAAAATGCTCAAAGCTTTATGAAGTATCCACCGGATGGAGAAAGAGGTGCTGGATTATTTAGTGCTCAAAGATTTGGAAATGATTTTGAACGATACTATAAAGAAAGTAATAGTGATACAGTTTTGATTGCTCAAGTTGAAAATAAAGACGCACTAAACAATATAAGCGATATTGTTCACTCAAGATTGATTGATGGAATAATGGTTGGTCCCTATGATTTAACTTCATCTATGGGAATTGCTGGAAAATTTGACGATAATAATTATTTAAATGAATTAGAAAAAATTAAAGTGGTTGCTTCAAAAAATGATATTCCTTTAGGAATACATGTTGTTGATCCAGACCCACATGCTTTAAAGAAGGCAATCGATGACGGATTTAAATTTATTGGCTATGGTTTAGATTTTAAATTCATTACATCCCATTTGAATGAACTCCAGGAACTAAAAAAATGAAACAACGAGTACTTGTACTTGGCGGAGCAGGTTTTTTAGGTAGTCATGTCATTTTCAAGCTTTTGGAAAAAGGATATATTGTAACAAATATCGATTTAAACTCTTTAAAAATTAAACATAAAAATTTTAGCGAAAAAAGTGTAAACGTTCTAAATGAACTAAATTTTTTTAGTAAGAATAAAGATAGTTTCGATTACATTGTCAACTTCGCAGGTATATCTGATTTAGACTATTGTCATAATAATCCAAAGGAATCCCTAACAACAAATATATTATCCAATCTTAATATTATTGATATTTTCAAGGATTCTAAATCACTCATAAAGTATATTTATGCTAGCTCAGCTTATGCATCTGGAACTAGCGGATCTTTCTATGCGGTTGGAAAAAAAACATGCGAAAACATCATTAAAGAATATTCAAATTCATACAACTTAAAATATACAATATTAAGATACGGTTCATTATATGGAATTGGATCAGATAATAGAAATTCAATTTTTAGATTTATTACCTCAGCGTTAAAATCATCAGAGATCATTTATAAAGGAACAGGCAGTGAAATACGCGAATTTATAAATGTCAAAGATGCTGCAGATTTAACATTAAATAGTTTAGAAAGTCGATATGACAATCAAACATTAATGCTTACAGGTACTAAGTCAATGAAATATTCTGAATTGTTTGATCTAATTAATGAGATTATGGGAAATTCTCTTTCCATAAAAATCATCAAAAATGATAGAAAAACACATTATAAAACAACACCTTATTCATTTGACAGCAATATTGTAAAGAAGCTAACAAATAATCCTCATATTGATTTAGGAGAGGGGTTAATTGAGCTTATGAAGGAAATAAATGAAAATAATAAGTTTGAGTAATTCTGATGCAGCGGATGAATATCTATCAGACGAAATTAATAAACAACTTTGCAATCATATTTTAATTTCTGGCGGATCTAGCTTTATAGGTGTTCTTAAAAATTTAAACCAGAAAGGTGCAAACTTTAACTTTACTTTAACAGATGAGCGAGATGTGCAAATGAGTAATCAAGATTCCAACATCAACTCTTACAAAAGCTTAGGTTTAAAAAATTTATCTTTTATTGGATTTGAAATATCAAATAAACCACAAAATACTCTCAATAATTTTGAAAAAAAACTTCCCAATGAATTTTTTAATCTAGCAGTACTTGGGGTTGGAGAAGATGGTCATATTGCTTCAATTTTTCCAAATGAACATGAAATAATTATAGAAAGTAAAAATTCATTTTATTGTAGATCTAATTTACATAAACATAACAGATTTTCTTTGAAATTAAATTATATTTTAAATTCGAAAATGATAATTCTCTATTTTAGAGGTACTAAAAAAATAGAAGCTTTTAATCAGTTTATTAATAAAATGACTTATCCTTTAAATCAGTTTTACAACAATAGTAACTTACTAGTTATCCAATCTCATTAATTATGAAGTATAGCAATATTATATTTGATTTTGACGGAGTTATAATTGAATCTAACCACGTTAAAGACAAAGCATTTTTCGATATTTTTACAAACTATGGGGATAATGTTGCCCAATTTAGTTATGATTATCATTTGGCTAACAGAGGAGTCTCAAGATTTGATAAAATATCATATGTAATGAAAAGATTTAATCTTCCTGATTATGATAAAAAGAAAATCATTAATGATTTTAGTGAAAAAGTTTTTGAAGAAATTTGTAATTGTGAATTAGTTGATGGAGTATTGGAATTTTTAGAAAATCATTATACTAAACATAATTTTTTTTTAATCTCTGCCACTCCAACAGAAGAGCTAATTAATATTTTACAAAGAATAAATATAAAACATTTTTTTATTGATATTTTTGGATCTCCAAAAAACAAAAAATACTGGCTATCTTATCTTATAAAAAATAAATATTTGGACGCTAAGCATTCCCTATTTATTGGGGACGCAGAAAGTGATAAAATTGCATCGAATGCATTTTCTATAGATTTTTGTTTAAGGTTAAATGGAGATAATGAAGATTTGATTGATAACAATGTTTTATTTACTATTGATAACTTTGATAAGATACATAAATTTATAAAGTGAAAATTCTCATTACATCTACTTCTTTTCAAGATACAAAAGGAAAACATCATGATTTAATTCAAGATAAGCAATGGGAAATATTTTATTTACGAGGCCCTTTAAGCTCAGAAGAATTAATTGGATTTAATGAAAAAATTAATGGTTTAATTTGTGGTGATGATGAGATTAATAAATTGGTTTTAGATAAATTTCATTATAAAAATTTTTGTGGAATATCAAAGTATGGAATTGGATTAGATAAAATTGATTTAAAGTATGCTGATGAGATTGGTATAAAAATTAAAAACTGCAGTGGAGTTAATTCTGATACTGTTGCCGAACATGTTTTTGCCAAGATATTGTCATTTACTAAAAATTTGCATTCTCATTATTTGAACACTAAGCAAGGTTTATGGAAACGATTTGCCGGCAGTGATTTAAAAGATAAAACCATTATGATTGTAGGTTTTGGATCAATTGGAAGTAGGGTAGCTGAAATTGCTAAAGTATTTAAAATGAATGTAGTTTATGTTGATCCAAATGTTCATTGTCCTCATACTAAATCTTATGAAAAAATAAGTGACGGAATCGATAGTGTTGATTTCTTGTCACTTCATACAAATCTAAATAAATCTACCTATCATTTAATCAATAAAGAAGTACTTGATAAATGTAAAAGTGACTTAGTAGTAGTAAATACATCAAGAGGTGATGTGGTTAATCAATCAGATATATTGCATCTTCTAAATTCAAAAAAAATACGTGCCTATTTGACCGATGTTTTATCAGAAGAGCCAATGACTATTGAGAATGAGCTATATAATTCCCATAATAATATTTTTATAACTCCACATACTGCCTCACGCACAATAGACAATGTTGAAAACCAGGCAATTGAATCGATTAATAATATGCAAGAATTAATAAATGGTAATAAATTTTTATAAGTTTTTCTCATTTATTTTTAGAAGAATTCTTCAATGTTTTATAGACTTTATTGTATATACTGGATTGCACCCCTTTATTGATAAAAATAAAATATCAAAGCTAAAATTTAAGAAAGAGAATTATAAAAGATGCTTCATTATTGGAAGCGGACCTTCTATAAAGAATCAAGATTTAAGCTATTTAAAAGATGATTTCACAATTGTCCACAATGCTTTCTATTTAATTAGAAAAAACTATAGCTTTACACCTTCTCTTTATGTTATAGAAGACCCCCTTCCAGCTGAAGACAATAGTGTTCAATTAAATCAAATTCAAGATATTCAATTTGTAGTCCCTTCAAAATTAAGAAAATTTATAACCCCACGTAAAAATGTTAATTATATTAACTTTGATTATAGTTATCTTTTTGACCCGAATAAAAAAAATTATAATAATATTAAATTTAAATTTTGTGAAGATTTTAAGTACAAATCATTCTGGGGGGGCACAGTTGTATATTTAAGCATGCAAATTGCTTATTATATGGGTTTTAAAGAGATTTACTTAATGGGTGTCGATTTATCTTATAATATTCCTGATTCTGCTAAAATAGAAAATAATATTATTATTTCTTCAGAAGATGATCCTAATCATTTTCACCCTTTATATTTTGGGAAAGGAAAAAGGTGGCATTTTCCAAAAGAGTTGAGAATGAAAGCATCTATTGAATCAGCTGTTAAATTTCTAAAAGGAAGGGGTATTAATGTCTATAATCTTAGTCCGATAAGTGAAATTGAAGGAGCTCAGAATATAGACTTTGATAGACTGTTCTAAAAGGCGCTTATTTTGAAAATAAATAAATTTATATTATTTGTTTTGACATCTCTGTCATTCGTTGCTTCTTTTTATTTTGTGAGATCTATACCTAGTTTTTATTATTCTATTTATAGTACTTTTGTATTATTGTTAACATTCTTGTTTTTTAATCTTTTAAATAATTCTTCAATTAAATATTTCTTATCTTTTCTAACATTTTTTAAATATTTATTTGCTTTTTACTTTTTTGATATTCTTTTGCAGCTTTTTTTTCATAATATTAATTTAGGCGAATTAATATTTTATTCTGCAAATCATTTAACATCATTCATGTTGCTTTATGTATTTTCAAGAATCTTCTATGACAACAAAAGCTATTTTTTAGAAATTAATCATTTTATTTATTTGCTTCTTTATTTATCTCTTTTAGTTGGAATTCTTGATTCAATTAATGCTATTAATTTTAATTTTTTGGCTCCAAGTAAAGAAATTGAAAACTACAATTTCTGGATATTTTCCAATACTTCTGGATTAATGGAACACCAAATATCATTTGGTATATCAATGTTAGTTCTATTATCTACTACATTAATAATAAAAAAATCTAATCTTTTAAATTTAATTGTAATATCAATTGGTGTTTTTATTTCTTTTTCTCGCACATCTTATTTGATTTTATTTTTATCTTTTTTTGCATGGCTTTATTTAAAAAAATATCTTTCAAAAAATTTAATCTTTTTAATAATATTTTTTTTAATAACAATTGTATTTTTTGTCGATTTTACTAATATTGACTTTTTTAATAATCTTCTCAGGTTAGATAAAGGTCTGTCAGGAAGAGAAGTTATTTTTGCAACCTATTTTCTGATTCCATGGAGCTGGAGCGATATTTTTTTTGGTTTAGGGTATGGTAATTTATTTTCAATCAGAGATTCTATTTTAACAGATTTTGAATTTGGCTTAAGTGAATTTCAGTTTAAAGCTATTCATAATCTCTACCTTAATATTTTTGCAAATAGCGGAATTATGCTGTTCATAACATATTTTGGTGCACAATTACATTTTTACTATCAACACATAAAAAAGAAAAAAGAATTTTTTCAGCAAATTACAATTATAGCCCTCATTTTTTTTATAGGTAATTTTTTTGTTGAATTTAAATTGGGTGGTATCAGAATTATTAGTTTTTATTTTAGCTTAATATTAGCTTATATGTTTTCAACGCATATGATAAATAATGAAATCAAATAATATTTTAGTTGTAGGATGTGGAGCAATCGCAAAGTCCTTTCATTTACCCGCTCTTGTAAAATCTATTTCTAGAGAAAATATCTATCTTTATGATATTGACCGAAAGAATGCTGAAGATTTAGCTAATTACTTTAATTTAAAAAACATTTTAAAAGATTTAGAGCATATTCCTAGTGATATCACAGGCGCCATAGTCGCAGTTCCTTTTGAATTTAGTTTTGAAATAACATTAAGCCTTTTAAAAAAGAAAATAAATGTTTTATGCGAGAAACCAATTGCGACTAATTCAAAACAAATTATTCAATTAAGCGATTCTGCAAAAAAAAATAACGTTTTTCTTAGTGGTAATCATACAAGAAGATTTTTCCCATCTATAATTAAATTAAAAAAAGAACTCCAAAGTCATAAAATTCAAGAAATAAATATTTTTGAAGGCGATCCTTTCAGTTGGAATTCAAAATCAGGTTTTTATTTTAATGGTAGTAAAGGCGTGCTTTTAGATAGGGGGCCACATGTAATTAACATTGTAAATTATTTAACAGACAACCAATCATTAAGCGCTGAAAAGTTTATGCACAACGCACAACCTAATTGCCCAGAATCTCATTGCAAAATTATTTTATCTTCAAACAATATTAAGATTAAGATTATAATGAGTTGGATTTATAAGCTTGCCAACGAAATTGAGATAATTACAAATAAAGGAAAATTTAATATTGGAATAAGTTCCTTTAATTATTTTTCTTTTTCGAACAGCAAAAGTAATTATAATTTTACCGCATATCCAATAAAGACGCAATTTAATCAAATGTCAACATTAGTAATTAGTTCTTTTTTAGATCAAATAAATTTTCAAACATCCAACTCAATTTTATTAGAAGATATTCAGTCTTCAGTATTAATTATTGAAAATCTGTACAATATTGGAGAACCAATAAATGAATGGTAAAGTTTTAGTGATAGGCTCTAATGGTTTTGTGGGGTTTAGTCTTGTAAAAAGATTAATGAAATTAAATTTTAATGTCATTGCGGGTATTTCATCTCCAAATAGTGCATATAGAGTTTGTACTATACCTGTAGAAAAGGTTGTCATAGATATTACATCAAATTTTAATCAAGATATTTTTAAAGAGATTGACTATGTTATAAACTGTTCAACCGGGTCTTCAAGGGTAATTGAATGCGGAACAAGAAATATTCTAAATGCTTGCCTGAAATATAAAGTCAAAAAATATTTACATTTAAGCACTGTTGATGTCTATGGTAATCTTGAGGGAGAGATAAGTGAAAATTCCTTGAAAAAACCAAAAACATCTTATGGGAAAAGCAAGCTTGCTTCAGAGAAAATTTGTAAAGAGTTTATAAAAAAAGGTTTGGATATAACTATCTTAAGACCAGCAATAATATATGGAGAAGATAGTGAACTTTGGGTAAATAGAATATGTAAAAGAGTAACTGATAGCAATTTTAAAATATCAACCAAGACAAAAAATAGTCAGTGCAACCTAATTCATATTTTAGATTTAACTGAAATATGCATCGAAGCTATAAAAAACAATCAAACTTCAAACAAAATTTATAATATTACATCACAAGAAAATATTTCTTGGTTTTGTTATTACAATTTCTTTAAAAAGGAGTTGTTAAGAAATGAAATTCAATGTACTAATCATTATAAATTAAGATTCAAATTATTAATTTTAGACCAGATAAAATCTATTGCCTTATTTTTCTTAAAAAATTTTCAAAATTTAGTATTAAATCTTGCAAATTCAACTTCAACAGTTAAAAACATTTTTAAAAAGTCGCAAAATGTTTTAACTACTAATTTAAATTTGAATGAACTAGATCTTGTTTGCAGAAAAGCTTTTTATACCAGTGAAGAGTTTAATAAGGATTTCAACTATAAGTTACGTTTTAATTCAGAAAAAGGTATAATCTCCTCAATTAGGTGGTATAAAAGCTATTTTGATTTTTAAAAATAATTTTATGTTATCAGATTTTACATTTTCAATTATTACAATGAATCGCTCCAGCGATTTGGGACAAACATTAAAAAAATTAAATAAAAAAATTCAGCTAAATCAATCAAACCTAATCATTATTGATAATGGTTCAGCTATTAACCATAAGAATATAAATGAAAATTTATCAAAGCAATATGGAGCAAATTATTTTTATTTAAAAAATAATTTGGGAGTAAGCGGAGGAAGAAACTTTGCATTAAAAAAATGTAAAACAAGGTTTATTATTGAAATAGATGATGATATTAATTTTTTATCAATTAATTTTATCGATCGTATTACCGAACACTTTAAAAGTACAAGCTGTGCAGTGGTTGCATTTAATCTTGTATCAAATGAAGATGGTACGAGCTTTAGATCAGAAGAAAGACCTTTTTTTAATAAGAAGAGAATTATAACAATGCCTGAAAAATGTTCCTGGTTTATTGGTGCAGGCCATGCTTTTGATTTAGAAAAGTTTAATAAAATTGGTTTTTATAGAGATTTTTTTCCATATGGTAGCGAAGAAGCAGATTTGTCTCTTAGAATTTATGACAATGATTTTCATATAGTTTATGATCCATCAATTGTTATTCATCATATTAAAACTCCTTCAGCAAGAATTCCAAATAGAAGTTTGTTCGCGATTAGGTTGGCCCATAGATTGAAAGTTGCTTTATTGAATTTACCTTTGTTGTCTATCTTAACTTATTCTATTATTCGTTCAATACAGTTTGCTATTTTAAGTAAAAGTTTTTTAACAATTTTTGACGCTATGAAACTCATTTTGAATGATAGAGCTTATATTCTTAAAAATAGGAAAAAAATAAAGTATAAAACATTTATAAATCTCTTTAAGTTAAATGGTCATTTATTTTTTTAATATTACCAGGCTCCAGATCGTTTAAAAACAATAAAAATTGTTTTCAAAATAATTTGAATGTCAAAAAGCAAGGATTTATTCTTTATAGTTTTAATATCAAGGTTCACCCTCTCTTTACCGACGATATTTGATCTTCCATTTACTTGCCATAACCCAGTTATACCTGGTTTCACTGAAAGATAGTAATGCGCATCATTTTTATATAAATCATTGAGTTCTTTTTTGACAACTGGTCGTGGACCTACAATAGACATATCACCTTTTAAAACATTGAAAAATTGAGGAATTTCATCTAGACTACTTTTTCTCAAAAAATTACCAAAAGGCATGATTCTTGGATCTTCATTAGAGGGAATTTTAAAACCATTTTTAACATATTGTTCATATAATTTTTTATCTTCTTTCAAAATTATTTCTGCATTTTTTACCATGCTTCTAAACTTTATAACTTTAATTTCATTACCATTTTTACCAATCCTTTTTTGCATAAATAGAACTGGACTTCCATCATAGAAAAAAATTAAAAAACCAATTATTATGTAAACTGGAGCAAAAATAATTAAAAATATAATTGAGAAGCAAATTTCAAAAAATCTAATCACTTATATCCTAATTTATATGTTGAATCACCATCATTCTCATAAAATATTTTGGTTATATCTTCATCAAATAATTCAATCCATTTATTAATTTTCCCCTCTCTGAAAGTATGAGATTTATTCGGATTGATATTTTTTTTGACTAGTTTTAAAAACTCTATTTCAGATATTTCGGTATGAAAAAAATTATTTTTTATTAAAAAATTATAAATTGTTTTAATTACAGAGTCAATATCATTCCTCATTTCTTCATAACTAATGGATAATACATTTTTTAAATTTTTATTTTTCCAATCAATATATGGATTAATTCTATCTCCAATTTTCTTAAAATCTATTTTTTTGTCATTTATACCTTTAATTGAAAGGATAATTCTTTCTTTTGGATCGTGTATTTTTTTAAAGTATTTGTGTGCTGAGTGAAATTTATTCATATTGTATAAGTAAAATGATTCTGATATAGCAATATCTCGAGGATCTCTATATATAAAAATCATTAGAATTTTTTTTTCTAATATTTTTTGATAAACCAGCTTACTAAAATGGATGTGAGACCTTACTATTTCTCCACGCTTTATTTTATCTATCATTTTTAAAATTTTATTCTCATTCCTAAGAATATGAGGGAGTGTAGGTTGTTGTGCAATAAAATAACCAAAGTCCTTGACTTGTTTTATTGGAGATACTATTTGATCTGCAAAATGTGTACCACTCTTTGGAATAGAATTAATCATAATAGATATACTTTTACTTCGATAAAAGTATTTAAAAAATTTCATAAAAAAAGATTTTATCTTTCTGAAAACTAAATTAATCATTTAAAAATAATTTATTTTCAACTATTCTAACTACGTTATGTAATATAAACATATAGCTTTCTTGGATTATTGCAGTATTATTTGAGGAAATTCTGACCAGGAAAAACTTTTCATTTACAACATTATCTACATAATCATTTCCAGTAAACAAAATAACATTAATATTTTTAGATAATGCTGTCGAAATAGCATTCAATATATTTTTACTTTTCCCAGAGGTTGAAATTGCAATAAGAACATCATTTTGTTGAGCAATTGAATCGATTTGTCTTGAAAAAATTTGACTAAATCCAAAATCATTACCGATAGCTGTTAAATTAGCAGAATTGCTTGATAAAGATATTGCCCCAATAGAATCGCGTTTTTTTTCAAATTTACAAACAAATTCTGCTGCTATGTGATTGCAGTCTGAAGCACTTCCACCGTTTCCACAAAAAATAATTTTACCACCATTATTTATGCTTTGTATTATTCGATTAGCAACTTGTTCAATAAATCCTTCAGCAAGAATTTCTTTTAACGCAAAATCATGTTTTTTATAATGTTCTATTGGTTTCATTTAACCATTTAATATATGCATTTTTGCATTTTTTCAATATATTAGGTTTATAAAAAAATAAAATATTTTAAATAAGGATTTCATTATGAAAAAAGCTGTTGTTTTTGGCGCTGGTGGTTTTATTGGTAGTCATATGGTTAAAAGGCTGAAGAAAGAAGGTTGCTGGGTTAGGGGGGTTGATTTAAAGCACACTGAATTCTCTGAAAGTATGGCTGATGATTTTGTTGTTGGAGATTTACGAGACCCTAAAGTTGTGGAAAATGTGATTGATAATGATATTAATTTGCTATATCAATTTGCAGCTGATATGGGTGGTGCTGGTTATATTTTTGTTGGAGATAATGATGCCAATGTTATGCATAATTCAGCATTAATCAATCTTAACACTGTACATGAGAGTGTTAGAAAAGGTGTAGAAAAAGTGTTTTATTCTTCATCAGCTTGTATGTATCCTGCTTACAATCAAACCGATCCAGCTAATCCGATGTGTTCAGAAGCTAGTGCTTATCCTGCTGAACCAGACAGTGAATATGGATGGGAAAAACTTTTTAGTGAGCGTTTATTTAAGGCATTTGAAAGAAACTATAAACTAAACGTAAGAATTGGAAGATTTCATAACATATTTGGTCCTGAAGGAACTTGGGATGGAGGAAAAGAAAAAGCTCCTGCAGCAATGTGCAGAAAAGTTGCAAAGAGTAAAGATGGTCAAAGCATTGAGGTCTGGGGGGATGGTTTGCAAACTAGATCTTTTTTATATATTGACGAATGTATTGAAGCAGTTCAAAAGTTAATGGATTCCGACTTTACAGAACCAATAAACATTGGATCAGAGGAAATGGTCTCAATTAATCAGTTGGCACAAATGGCTATAGACTTGTCAGGTAAAGATTTATCTATCAATAATTTAGAAGGAGAAGCCTTTAAGAAAAAATATGGACATGAAGTTCCAATGGGTGTAAGAGGCAGGAATTCTGATAATAAGTTATTTAGAGAGTATGTTGGCTGGGAGCCAAATTATCCATTAGCTAGAGGTATGGAACATACCTATAAATGGATAAATTCTCAGCTTAATAACATTGACTAAAAAAACTAATAAAGTCATTGTATTTGATTTCCCTGGTCATCCATTTCAGTATGAATTGTCTGAGAAGCTAAGTTTATTTGATAATCTTAATATTTATCATCTATATAATGCAAAGCAGCTTGGCCCAAAATCTTCTTTTAAGAAAAAAAATAACTTAAACGTTATTCAAGTAAATAAAAGTTTTTCAAAAAATTTTTATTTCAGATTCTTTGATGAAATTTTCTACTCTTTTTTAATTTGTTTTCAAATTATTAAAATAAAACCAAATTCAATTATATCTTCTAATTGTCCACTTATTCCACAATTTTTCATTTATTTATTATGTAATGCTTTAAATGTGAAATTTATTTTTTGGCTACAGGATATTATAAGCATTGCCGCTAAAGAAATTTTAAAAAAACAAAAAAATTTTTTTCAAAAAATAGTTTCTAGTGTTTTTTTTAAGATTGAATTTTTCATCTTGAGAAATTCGAATCACGTAATAACTATATCCGACGATTTTAATCGAATATTAATTGAGCATGGTGTCAAAAATGATAATATAACCTGTATTCCTAACTGGGCCCCCTTGAAAGATATACCTCAAAAGAAAAAAATAAACTCCTTTTCAACTAAATATAATTTAGAAAACAGTTTCAATATTTTATACTCTGGTACTTTAGGATTTAAACATAATCCTGACGTAATTATTGAATTATCTAAATTTATGATTAATAACAAAATTAATGCTAAGATTGTTATGATTTCAGAGGGACCAGCCATCGAATATTTAAAGAGTGAATCCAAAAAAAATGATCTTCAAAATATAATTTTTCTACCTTTTCAAGATTTTAATATCTTTCCTGATGTGCTGGCATCTGCTGATATTAGTTTAGTTATGCTTGAAAAGAGTGCAGGACAATTTTCAGTTCCATCTAAGTTATTATCAATTTTATGTTCAGGGCGCATACCCCTTGTTTATGTTTCTAAGAATAATTTATCAGCAAGAATAGTAACCGATCATGAATGCGGCTTTTCTGTTGATTCAAATAAAGAATTAAATGAAATGGTTCAATCAATTTATCAAAACTTTTCTAATTATCAATATATAGCAGAAAATGCAAGAAGTTATGCTGAAAAGAATTTTGATATTGATGTTATATCAGAAAAATTCAGAAAAATAATTTTATAAAAATATTACTAATATCTATAATCTTCATTTTTGAATGGACCATTAACCGAAACTCCTATATAATCTGCTTGTTCTTTTGACAGTATAGTAAGCTCTGCGTCTAAATGTCTGAGGTGGATTCTTGCAACTTCTTCATCAAGCTGTCTCGGTAAGTCATAAATTCCAGTCTCTGGTTTGTTCTTAGCTAAAAAAATTTGTGCCAAAACCTGGTTCGAAAATGATGTTGACATAACAAAACTTGCATGTCCTGTTGCGCAACCAAGATTAACTAGTCTTCCCTCTGCAAGGATAAAGATTTGTTTACCATTTTTAAACGTATATCTATCAAGCTGGGGTTTGATTTGCTCTTTTTTTGCATTTGATTGGTTAAGAGCATCAACTTGAATTTCATTATCAAAATGACCAATGTTGCAAACAATTGCCTGGTCCCTCATTTTTCTCATATGCTGAAGAGTGATAATGTCTTTATTTCCGGTTGTGGTCACAAAAATATTTCCTCTTTCCAAAACATCTTCCAATCTTCTTACTTCGAATCCTTCCATAGCTGCTTGCAAAGCACATATCGGATCAATTTCTGTAACAATAACTTTACAACCATACGATTTCATTGATTGAGCTGACCCCTTTCCAACATCACCATACCCGCAAACAACAACAGTTTTACCAGCCAGCATTATTTCTGTGGATCGTTTAATCCCATCCGCTAAAGATTCTCTACACCCATAAAGGTTATCAAATTTGGATTTAGTTGCAGAGTCGTTGACATTAAAGGCAGGAAAAAGCAAAGAATCGTCTTCAGCCATTTGTTTTAATCTTGCCACCCCAGTTGTAGTTTCCTCTGAAACGCCAATAATTTCAGGAACAATGTTATGCCAATGGTTTGGGTTTATTTTGTGTACTTTTCTAAGAAGTTTTTCAATAATAATTTCTTCTTCTACCTTGGATGTAATTGGAGGTATTTTATTATTTTTATTAAAATAATTCTCTAGTTCATAACCTTTATGAATTAAAAGAGTCGCATCACCACCATCATCAACAATTAAATTTGGTCCTTCATGGCCATTGAAGGTTAAAGCTTGAAGAGTACAATACCAATATTCTTCCAGGGTTTCTCCTTTCCAGGCAAAAACTGGAGTTTTAGTTTTGGCAATTGCTGCAGCCGCTTCATCCTGAGTTGAGAAAATGTTACAGCTGGCCCAACGAACATCTGCTCCTAAATCTTTTAAAGTTTCAATTAGAATCGCAGTTTCAATTGTCATATGTAAAGATCCAGTGAGCTTGAAACCTTTTAATGGTTTAGTTTTTGAATATTTTTTTCTTAAAGACATTAAGCCAGGCATTTCTTTTTCTGAAATATCAATTTTATCTCTTCCAAGTTTAGCAAGACTAATGTCTTTAACTAAATAAGGCAATATTTCAATTATATTATTAGATATCTTTAAAGGTTTCTTCAAATTTAATTTTTTTACTTTCTGATTTTGTAAGCTGTTAAGCATTTTTTCTCCATATTGAGAAATTATTTTATAAATAAATCTTTATTTTCCCAACTAAATATATCTCTTCCAAAATGGCCATAAGCTGCTGTTTGTTGGTAAATTGGTTTTTTTAAATTTAAGTAATTAATTAATCCTTTTGGTCTAAAATCAAATTTTTCTGTAATCAAAGAAACTATTTCTTTTTCAGGGATTCTATTAGTTCCGAATGTATCAATCATTATAGAAGTTGGTTCTGCTACTCCAATAGCATAAGACACTTGAATTTCACAATAATCCGCTAATTTTGACGAAACAACATTCTTGGCTACATATCTTGCAGCGTATGCGGCTGATCGATCGACCTTAGATGGATCTTTTCCAGAGAAGGCTCCACCACCATGCCTAGCCATTCCACCATATGTATCAACAATAATTTTTCTTCCCGTAAGACCACAATCGCCGACTGGTCCTCCAATAATAAATTTTCCAGTTGGATTTATTAATA
>Ga0255761_10000403_pt1 | contig 39612 bp, 31 predicted proteins | sample 071ome_29_FD_179961 | JGI IMG/M metagenome (GOLD analysis project Ga0255761, IMG submission 179961) | Coastal salt marsh microbial communities from the Groves Creek Marsh, Skidaway Island, Georgia - 071407BT metaG (version 2) | ecosystem: Environmental > Aquatic > Marine > Intertidal zone >... | reverse complement strand
TTGTCATTCTACAAACAGGGCCCTCAGCGAGGAGGAGGATCGATACCGCACTTTGTTCGAAGGCATCCGCGACGGAATAGCTGTCTGCGATCCCTCCATGCAACTCCTTTTCTGCAACAAGGAGTTTGAAAACCTGACCGGATACACGCGGGACGAAATGGGGAACGTTAATTTGCTCGAACTCATGGTGCATCCCGAAGATTGCCCGAGATTGATCGAAAATAATCGCAGACGGAGAGCTGGGGAGAATATCGAACCGACCTACGAATTCCGCTGGATACGTAAAACCGGGGAAATACGCATCATCGAAGGCACTTTCGACCTCATTTATCTCAATGAAAAACTCGCTGGAATCCAAGGACTTTGTCGGGATGTCACAGAAAAAAAGGCGGCGGAAAATGAGTTGAGAAAACTCAATGAAGAACTGGAAATACGGGTCAAAAACCGCACACAGGACCTCGAGCAAGCCAGGGATGCAGCGCTCGCTGCCAACCGGGCCAAAAGTGAATTCCTTTCACGTGTCAGCCATGAACTGCGCACGCCACTGACCGGTATCCTCGGGTTTTCCAGATTGCTTGAAATGGCAGACCTGCCCGGTCGCAACGGCCAAAATGCAGGACGTATCCACAAGGCAGGACAACACTTGCTGGATCTGATCAATGAAATGCTCGACTTGTCACGGATCGAAGCGGGCACACTCGCATTGACGATGAAGCCGGTCAATGTTCAGGAATTCATGTGTGAAATGACCGGACTGGTCGAACCGATGGCAAAGGAATTCAACGTAAGCGTTTGCCTGGAAATTGAACCTGATCTGAATGCATGGATACAGGCAGATCATCAAAGGTTGCGACAAGTGATCTGGAATCTGGCCTCAAACGGAATCAAATACAACAAACCAAACGGCGCATTGACCTTTTCCGTCAACAGACACAATCAACATCGTATTCAAATCCTGGTATCGGACACAGGCCGAGGCATCCCAACTGAGAAAATTGGCCGATTGTTCTCTCCGTTCGACCGACTGGACATTGAAACCGAAGAACCCGACCTGGAAGGAACAGGCCTTGGGCTTTCACTCTGCAAACGCCTGGTGGAAGCAATGGACGGCAACATATCCGCCACCAGCAAGATGGGGCAGGGCTCCACATTCAAAGTGGAGTTTAAAACAGAGACCGAAGAATCCATTGCCGAAAACCAACAACGTTACGGCGATCTCTGAATCCGTTGCTTGGTTGCACACAGGCTATTGCCCGCCGCTCTTTGTCTCCCTTTTCTTTTTCAACCAATCGCGGTGCACACGCGCCACTTCCCCCATGTAGCTGTTGCTCTTGTAGTGCTGAGCCGCTTTGCGCATGTATTCAAAGGACTTGTCTTCATCTCCCTTTGCTTCGTAGAAAAGTCCCAGATAAAGATGTGCATAAAAACTTTGCCGAATGCGTCCTCCCCCCACGGCCGTTCCAGCATGAGCAGCCTTCAATACATCTTCTTCCGTGCCGTAACCTTTGAACAAGGCATACACCTGCATCATGGGAACCCTCGTATCTCCATCCAAATGGATCAAAGCCTTGCGAGCCGCTTCAAACCCTTCCAATTTGGCCACACATAAAAAATGCCAGACGGCGTTTTCGACATCGTGACTGTTTACTTCCTGATGGGATTCGAATAAATCACGCCCCTCCTGATGTTGCCCCGTGTAATAGTAGGCGATACCAAGCTGCCAGAGATAAGGCTTCTGCTCCGGACGATAGACGGTGTACTTTTCAAAATCGTCCACCGATTTTTTAAACTCACCCAGGTTAAAATGTTCAATGCCCCGCCGAAACCAGGCTTCATGTTTGGACGTGTCCAACTCAATCACTTTCGTGAAATCATCCACAGCGGCCTGGTAGTTGCGTTCATACTGATGAATATATCCGCGAGCCAGATACGCGGGAACGTATGCGTCATCCTCTTTCAGCGCATCCCCCAACAAGGATTTGGCTTCGTCAATGTTCCCCGCAGTGTAGGAGCTGATTGCGCGCTGGTGCAAACGTTCCGCTGCCAGCTTGTCGGCATACCCGTCCACCGGCATCAAAAGGCTCAACAAGCCCGCAACACATACCTTGGACAACGTCCTTCGAATCCATTGAAATCTGATTCCTTCTAACTGCATCAAACCAACCAATACGTTGACCGGGCACCAGGTCAAATAAAAAGCAATCTATTATTAGAGGCAAACTCCGTCTTACCCCCACTTCAAACCTTGGAGCTCTGGAACCATTCTCACACTCCAATGGCAATCACAATCATTCGATGAACAAAAGTCTCCCCGCGTTCCATTTCCATTGCTCAATTACGTTTTCGAGGGTGAAGTTTGGGCGCAAGGCGGAGCTTGCCCCTCCGGTCCACCCGTATCTCTGGGAAAGGTCCACCTATCAGGCATCATCATAGGGCTTGTGAAAAAGTGCTGCGTGGCGTTCAATGAGTCGGAATTCCTCATGAGCATTTCACGACATCAGTCATTAAATCAATCCGGTCCGGATTGTTCGGTTTCATCCTTTCCATTGGAAAGATTATGAATCACCCGGCTTTCAAGCAAACCGAGCACCGACCATGGCCTTTGCCTGCTGCAAAATGGGTGGGGAGTCAAGTCTGGGCCGACCTTCTGTTTGTGCACTGGGAAGTGGATAAGGACTGGCTTCGTGAAAAAGTTCCCCCTCAGCTGGAGCTCGACCTTTTTGACAACAAGGCTTGGATCGGGATCGTGCCGTTCGACATGAAAAGAGTGGCGCGCCGGGGCTTTCCTTCTCCGTCATGGTTATGCGATTTTCCGGAGATCAATGTCCGCACGTATGTTCGTTTCGGGAACAAACCGGGTGTTTGGTTTTTCAGTCTGGACGTTCCGAATCCATTCGCCGTATGGGTGGCCAGAACCTTTTATCACCTGCCATACTACAAAGCGGACATTCGTATTCGAAAACAGGACCAGGCATACCACTACTGTCATAGCAGAAATGACCTGCAATTTGAGGCAACATACCAACCACTTGAAAAAGCAAACATCCACAAAGAATCATTCGAATGGTGGGCAACCGAACGGTATTGCCTTTACACCCAAAATAAAAAGGGAACACTTTATCGAGCTCAAATCCATCACCCCCAATGGCCGCTCGAAAAAGCACAGCTCACAATCCATCGAAATACACTGTTAAAAGGCATCCCAGTCGAATCCCAAAATCCGACTGCTCTGTTTTCAAAACAAATTGACGTCGTTATATACCCCATGGAAAGACTATCCTCCTTACCGGAAGGGCAGACCCAGCCATAGACACAATCCACTCATGACCACGATCAACACTGCTCCAGCCATCCTGAAAGAACTGGAAAAGCTCGGCAATCCGAACACCAAACGGATGCTCGTGAACAATCATGGCATCAAAGAACCCTGTTTTGGCGTCAAAATTGGCGACATGAAACCCATCGTCAAACGCATCAAATCTGATTACCAACTCGCTTTGGATTTATATGCCACCGGAAACTACGATGCGATGTACCTGGCAGGATTGATCGCAGACGATGAACGGATGACAAAGAGAGACCTTCAAAAATGGGCCAATCAGGCTTACGGAGGTTCTCTACCCGGCTACACCGTCGCCTGGGTCACGGCAGGGGGAAGATATGGCTGGGAAATGGGATTAAAATGGATCGAATCCCCCAAAGAACACGTCGCCGTGGCCGGATGGAGCACTCTGGCATGCCTGATGGGTATGAAACCTGATGAAGAATTGGATCTCCCACATATCAAAAAATTGATCGAACGGATCACAAAAACCATCCATGACGAGCCCGATTTGGTGCGTTATTGGATGAATGGATTCCTGATTGCCACAGGCTGTGGCGTAGCCTCCCTGACGGACATTGTACGTCGATCGGCCAAAAAAATCGGCCCGCTGACGGTCTATTTGGGAAATAACCAATGCAAAACACCCTCCATTGAAGACTATATCCTTAAAGTAGAACAAAGGGGAACCATCGGTAAAAAACGGAAAAACGTGAAATGCTAGGCAGCTGGGATAAAACCACCCTCCCAACCTTTCCCCTTGAAACCGTTTCTGAGCAAAAGGAATGGAACGCTGGGAGACGATCGTTCATCGAATGACTGTGGCGTTTCCATTGCAGCTTGAAAAGGGTTCCAAAGCACTGAGGTTTGAAGTGGGTGTCCCAACTGGTCGGGAGAGATTGCCCCTCCGATAGTTGGAACTGGCCCCCTTACTTGACACATGGTGGCAACACTCTATATTGCTCGACAATGGCTGACGAAACCTTTTCCGAACAGGATCCTTCCCGGGTTTCGGAGGAATTCCTATCGCTAAAGCGGTTCACCTCCGAAGGACGTGGGCCTTGGCATGCCGTTCCGGATTCAGATTGGAATGACTGGAAGTGGCAACTGAAGCACCGCATCAACAACCTGGAGCACCTGGAAGCGAATCTTGCCCATATATCCGATGCAGAACTCCAGGGAGCGGAACTCGCCAACACCAAACTGGCTCTCGGAATCACTCCTTACTTTTTCAACTTGATGGATTCCAGCGATCCCCGGTGCCCCATACGCCGCCAGGTCGTGCCTCGGGTCGAAGAGACGCACCAAACATCCTGGGATATGTCGGATCCCTGTGGCGAGGATGAGCACTCCCCGGTTCCGGGCTTGGTCCATCGTTATCCGGATCGCGTTTTGTTTCTGGTCACGGATCGATGCGCGGCTTACTGCCGGTATTGCACCCGTTCACGTCTGGTCAGCAATGCTTCGGGTTATGGTTTCACACCGGATTATCAGCGACAAATCGATTACATTCGCAGGCATCCGGAAATTCGGGATGTGCTGCTCAGCGGCGGCGATCCCTTGTTGCTGAGCGACACAAAGCTGGAGTTTCTGCTCAAATCGCTGCGGGACATCCCTCATGTGGAATTTATCCGGATCGGCAGCCGCATACCAATATTCCTCCCCCAACGCATCACGCCCGAATTATGTGACATGCTCAAACAATTTCATCCTCTCTTCATGAGCGTCCACACGAACCACCCCAGAGAACTCACTCTCGAAGTGAAAGAAGGACTGGAACGCCTGGCGAATGCCGGCATTCCTTTGGGCAATCAGTCTGTGCTGCTGAGAGGAGTCAACGATTCCGTCCCCGTCATGAAGGCCTTGATCCAGAAGTTGCTGATGTGCCGGGTAAGGCCTTATTACCTTTACCAGTGCGATCTTATTTCCGGGTCCTCGCACCTGAGGACAAGCGTCCGCAAAGGTATCGAAATCATGCGTCAACTGCGCGGACACACCACCGGCTACGCCGTACCGCAATATGTCATTGATGCTCCCGGAGGCGGAGGCAAGGTACCGATCAACCCGGAATACATTCTCAGCCACAACAACGAGCGCGTCGTGATCCGAAATTTTGAAGGAAGAGTGTTTGAATACCCCGAACAAGCCGACCTTCCCGAGGAGCACGAAGACACCGTTGCTTGCTGCACCCAGGCTGCGGAAGGCATTTCGCAGGACTGAGGAACACTTAAGCTTCAACCATGCCCAGGGAATCACTTCAGTCCAAACGGGACCGGATGTCAGCGGTCATTCAAGGGTTGAAGAAGACCTATCCTGATGCGCACTGTGAGTTGAATTACCGGAATCCGCTCCAACTGCTGATTGCCACGATTCTTTCAGCGCAATGCACGGACAAACAGGTCAACATCGTCACCGGGACCTTGTTTAAGAAATACCGCAAAGCAAGCGACTACGCAGACGCTTCGCAGGAGGCATTGGAATCCGACATTCGCCGCATTGGCCTCTTCAGGAGCAAAGCCAAAAATATCCGCCTGTGCTGCCAGACTCTGGTTGAAGAGCATCAGGGAAAAGTCCCCCCGGACATGTCATCCCTCATCAAACTCGGCGGAGTTGGCAGAAAAACCGCCAATGTCGTCCTTGGCAATGCCTTCGACATCAACGAGGGAATTGTTGTTGACACCCACGTCAAGCGGCTTTCCGAACGGCTGGGTTTCTCCAAAGCGACGACCCCTGAGAAAGTTGAATTGGATCTTCAAAAACTGGTTCCACAGCAGGACTGGACCATGATCAGTCACTGGCTGATCTGGCACGGTCGACGCCGCTGCCCCGCTCGAAAGCCGCAGTGCCACGATTGTGAAATCAAACAGCTATGCCCCACCGGAAAAAAAAGCGCCCCGGGAGAACCCGGGGCGCGTGCTAAAGATATGCTTGAATGATTCCCGGATCAACGACCGCGGAAATCTTCGTCACCAGGTGCGGCAATCTGCACTTCGCTCAAGCCGGTGTCACGGATACCAACGCGTAGTTTGGAATCGGTGTAACCCTGAACAGAACCGTCACCAAGAACGGTGTTACCGGAGGTATCATGGATATTTTTGTCATATCCTGGCTCTGGAGTAGGCAGGGGTGGCGGATCGTTGCGACGAGCGCGCATGCGGAAACGGAACACGATGCCGGAGCTGATATCGGTGCGGTCCGAATTGGTGATGTTACGATCACCGGACAGCAAGCTCTGTGGCAAGGTTTCGTCTGCTTCAAACCCAACGAAGTAACTGATGTTCTGGTTGGAATTGAAGGCAACCTGCACATTGTCGGAGCTGGAACGGATACGATTGGTGTTCCAGGTGGAGGATTCCACGCGTCCCAAACCATCGCTCGGGCAGAGGATGATTTTAGGAGTCTGCAACTCGTTGGACAGTGAGAGGAAGTGCCTCCACACCAAGCCGGCTCCAGCACGAAGATCCGCTGCGCTGGAAGATCCACCCTGATCATCAGGCACTGCCATGGGGTACAAATCCCCGTTGTCCGTTGCGAAAATGCGGAATGCCAACCCGACGTTCTTCAGGTTGCTCACACATTTGATTTTCTGCGCCTTTGCCTTGGCCTTGGCCAACGCCGGCAACAGCATGCCCGCCAAAATGGCGATGATTGCAATCACGACCAGCAGCTCGATGAGCGTGAAAGCACCTAATTTGGTTTTACGCAAATGTTGGTTCATACTAATTTCGTTTGTTTATTTTATATCAATGATTGGGTTGCTCGGAGAAATCATGTACAAATCACCACTGTGATACTATCGGTGTTTGCACTAATTCTAGGTAAGGGTTTACTTGTATCTAACTGTTCCGGATTATCTGATGGACATTCATGGACGGCTCTCGCCCTCAACCCAACGAACGGCAAATTGAATCAGCTCTGACCGGGATTGAACCTGTAGCTTCTGACGAATATGAGAACGGTGGGTTTCCACCGTTTTTATACTCATATGCAGTAAGTTAGCAATATCTGAAGAAGCTTTTCCACGCCCAATCAAGTCAAGCACTTCCAGTTCCCGATCGGTGAGTTGATCCACCGGGGAAAAGGCCGGGGAAGCGGGCCGGCCACTCAGGCGATCCAGCATGCGAGCGTTCATTTCTGCACTCAAATAAACGGAACCGGAAAGCACCTTGGTCACCGCCTCCACCAAAACAGAAGGTGGATTGGACTTCATCAAATACCCACGACCCCCTGCGGTTAACACTCGCTCAGCATAGTAATGCTCCTCATGCATGGAGTAGACCAACACGTTCAGATCATGAATTCGCCTGCGGGCTTCTTTGATGAATTCAAGACCACTGTGGCCTTCCAGGCTCAGATCAGCAATGACCAGATCCGGCAGGAGCAACTGAACTTTTTCCAGGGCTTCATGGACGCTGTCAGACTCACCGCAAACACTCCAGGCAGGCTCATCTTCCAGCAGATGCTTGATTCCATGGCGCATCATGGGATGATCCTCCAACAGGAAGATCCTGTAAGAGGGGGTCCGAGACTTGGGCCGACGCTTCGTTGCGGTTTTGTTCATGATGGAGCCCAAGCTGGCATGGGACACTCGAACCAAATGCAGGAGGATCGACCGATTGGCAATACTTTTTATGTAGAAGGGACACACAAATTGATTCTTGTCTTGGCAGATGATTTTTCGGGAGCGGCCGAAATGGCCGGTATCGCACAGCGTCTTGGCTTTTCCGCGGAAGTCCAAACGCGTTTCGATCCAAACGGCAGTTCCGAGGTGATTGCCCTGGATACACAGACGCGCGCCCTCCCCGGACAAGCAGCGGTGGACAGATTGCAGACCATCCTGGATGCCATCGGGCAGCTCCGTTGTTCCTGGATTTACAAGAAAATCGATTCGGTCTTGAGGGGGCACGTATTGGCTGAAACGGAAACCATCATGTTGAAGATCGGGATGAACCACTCAGTCATCATTCCCGCCAACCCATCAAAGGGACGGGTCGTGCGGAAAGGGCATTACTGGATTCATCAAACCCCACTGCACGAAACCGTGTTCGCCAAAGATCCCACCTACCCCGCCCTTACCTCGGATGTCCTGAAGCTTTTGGGAACTGCAAGGTATCATGCGGTCCATTCCATCGCATCGCTCAGCGGCAAACCATCAAAGGGCATCCTGGTCCCCGACGTGGATCTTCCCGGGGATGTCACGCATTGGGCTGAATGGGTTCCGTCAACATGCCTCGGTGTTGGAGGGGTAGATTTTTTCAAGGCGTTGCTGCGGCAACGACACCCGGAAAAAACGAACATACCGTATGAATCAAACATCGCGCCCCCCAAATCACGTGTCCTTGCTTGCGGCAGTTTGGCGGCATGCCACTCGGGGCGGCTGGATCATTGGCGTCAACTTTCCCGCCCGGTTCACCTGTTGCCCGGGGAGTGGCTCATGTCGGGTGAAAACGAACTGCCCGCATCGTGGGCAAATCCCGTGTTGAAATCCATCAAGGAAAACGAATTCTGTTTGATCGGTATCGGTGAAGGTGACATTGACAATGGAACAGACGCCTCACTTCCGGCAAAACGTCTGGTATCGGCCATTCATGGCCTGAATGGCGCGCACCCGATCGAACAACTACTGGTGGAAGGAGGCGAAACGGCGCTTCTGCTGATGCAATCGCTGGGCCATCATCAGTTCCGTGTCGTCCACAGCTCTCCCGAAGGCATCCCTGAGCTGGTGCCGGTCGGGGAATCTTTTCCTCGCATCGTTCCCAAACCGGGAAGTTATCCATGGCCGGATGAATTCCTTGATGCTCCTTGAAGATCACGTTTCAATAGTCCGATGCGTTTCTTGTTACACAACACCCTGAAAAAACGTTCCCGGCAATTGCGTTTCGTCGCAGGACTGCTTTCTTTGTTCACCCTGACAACCGTCCAATCACAACCCGCCACCATGCAAATTGAAAAGGACATCACCTACGCTCATACCGGATCCCGTGCACTGACACTCGACCTTTATCGCCCTGCCCAAGCCGGTCAACGCCCCTTGATTGTCTGGGTTCATGGAGGCGCGTGGCGTGCCGGCAACAAGTCGAGCATGCCTTTGAAGGCGCTGGTGGAGGACGGATTCCAGATAGCCAGCGTCGATTACCGCTTAACCCCCGAAGCCCGGTTTCCAGCCAATGTGCATGACATCAAGGCTGCCATTCGATTTCTCAGAGCCAACGGCAGGGAACTTCAAATCAACGCAAACACCATACTCATTGCCGGCGCATCGGCCGGTGGTCACCTGGCTGCCCTGGTGGGGGTCAGCAATGGAAACGAAGCCTTGGAAGGAACGCTGGGTGAGCACACCCAAACATCCTCGCACGTGCAGGGTATTGTTTCTTTCTACGGGGCTTCCAACCTGACCAGTATTCTCAGCCAGTCGACACCCCACGGGCTCGGTGTTCGTATCCCCGCGTTGCAACTCTTGCTGGGCGGACAACCCGAAGACAAAGTGGAACTCGCCAAGCTCGCCAGCCCGGTGTTTCACGTGGGGCCCAAAGATCCCCCGCTATTGCTCATCCATGGCGACCAGGATCCCCAAATGCCCATCAATCAATCACACGAACTGGTGGGGGTTTACAAACAACACCATCTTCCGGTGCGAATGGACGTCATCCATGGCGCAGCACACGGGGGGGCGGCATTTTACGACGACACACGATTGGATCTGATCAAGTCGTTTTTAAGAGAACACCACTTGCATACTGCCACTAAAGATTGAAGGTTGAGCCCATCCTCGCATCGAGCATGAAAACAACCATCAAGTGGATCAGCGCACTCTGCATCACCGTCAACTGCATCGCAGACTCCGGAGCTCCCGCCTGGAGTCGTGAAGCCGTGTGGTATCAGATCTTTCCCGAACGCTTTGCCAACGGCGATCCCACCAACGATCCGGTTCGGGAAAGCCTTTTCGGCACCTGGCCCTATGTGGTGCCGGAGGATTGGTCCGTGTCACTCTGGACCCAGGATTGGTATGAACAACAGCCATGGGAAAAGAACACCGGCAAAGATTTCTATTACACCGCCCAGTTGCGAAGATTTGGCGGCGACATCCAGGGCATCATCAACGAACTCGATTACCTTCAGGATCTGGGTGTCAACGCACTCTACCTGAACCCTGTATTCAACTCCGCCTCGCTGCACAAATACGGCGCCTCACATTTCCATCACATCGATCGCCACTTTGGACCCGATCCCGAAGGGGACAAGGCGCTGTTTGCCACGGAAAACCCGGCGGACCCCTCCACCTGGAAATGGTCCGCAGCCGATCAGCTCTTTTTGTCCCTGATCAAGGAAGTGCATCGTCGCGACATGCGCATCATCATTGATGGCGTGTTCAACCATGTCGGCATCCCGTTCTGGGCGTTTCAGCACGCCATTGAAAACGGACCGGAAGGCCCTTACGCATCCTGGTTTCACATCGATCAATGGGACGATCCGGCAACGGATGAGAACGAACTGGTCTACCATGGTTGGGTGGGAGTTCAGGATCTCCCGGAATTGCGTAAAGATGAAAACGGTCCTGTGGATGAAGTCCAAAAACACATCAAAGCGGTCGTGGAACGATGGATGGACCCCAATGGTGATGGCGATCCTTCGGACGGTGTGGATGGATGGCGGCTGGACGTGGCTGCGGAAGTTCCTTTGCCGTTCTGGAAAACATTTCGCACCTGGGTCAAATCCATCCGTCCGGACGCCTTCACAACCGGTGAAATCTGGTGGCAGGATTATCAAAACCACGGCTATGCCAACGCCGCTCCATGGTTGGAGGGAGATGCCTTTGATGCGGTCATGAACTATCGCTTTGGAGATCTGGTGTATCAATTCATGAACCAGTCAAACGCCCCGCTGGATGCCAACACGTTTGCCATGGAATGGAACCGCATCAAAACAGACTACGACTATCCGACCATGCTGAGTCTGCAGAACCTGATGGGCAGTCACGACACCAGCCGCATCGGTTCCGCCATTGTGAACCCGGATGCCCGTCAGGATCACGATGCCAATCTTCAGCACCACCCGCGTTACCTCGTCCGGGCCCCCTACGAAGAAGAACAGAATGTTCAACGTTTGATGGTGGCTTATCAGATGTTCGCGCCAGGCGCCCCCTTTGTTTATTACGGCGACGAAGCGGGCATGTGGGGCGCCGATGATCCGGATTGCCGCAAACCCATGGTGTGGCCGGAAGCGCGCCACGATGATGAAAAAGCACACCCACTGGGATTGCAACGCACGACGGACAAGGTCACGTTCAACCACGACCTGCATGCTTTTTACAAGCAGGCCATTCACATGCGGCGAAATGAACCCTGTCTGAATCAAGGCTCATTCGAGTTCCTCACCGCAGGCGAAAACCAAAGATGGATGGCTTGCCTGAGACAGCACGGAGACGGTGTCATCGTCGGCATTTTCAATGCTCAACCGGAACCTTGCATCGTCGACCTGAAGCATTTGGGAGTTCACAATACCAACGATGTCTGGGACTGCTTGTTGGGAGTCGCTCCCGAGAACAGTCAGGTCAGAATCCCCGCCAAATCCTTTACCATCCTCAAAAGAACGGCTCGATGAACGATTTGCCCCATCAGATCAAGCGATCGTTTTACCGGCATCCATTGTGCCTGCTGCCAGCCCTGATCATGGTCTTGCTTTCCGGATGCGGTCAGGAACAGGATCCCTCCCCTCAAGGCACCGGGCAGATTTCAAACCTCAATCAGCCTCCCTCCCCAACAGGCGATCCCACCGCCATGGAGATTTCCATCCAGTTGGACTACACGCTGAGGCACGCCGCCTACTACACAGGTTCCTGTGATGGATCAGGAGCAGTGGCCCTGGACAATGATCATTTTGCGGTGGTCAACGACGAGACAAGCCAGTTGCTGGTCTATGCCCGCCAAGCACCCGGCGCCCCCGTACAGAAGATCAGTTTGCACAAAGCGCTTGATCTCAAAAAAGGCGAAGAGGCCGATCTGGAAGCCATGGCACGCATTGAAGATCGAATATATGTGCTGGGCTCGCACTCCCGGGATCGGGAAGGGAAGAAAGAAAAGGAACGCCGAAAACTCCTCGCGGTTCGATTCAAATCCACCACAACCGACCCGCAACTGACCCCCATCGGGGAGGCGTATGAAGATCTGATGGATGACCTCACGGATCACGCCGCATTCGATTCCCTCCACCTGAAGGAAGCGACAAAAAAATCAGGTGATGATCCTGAAGGATTCAATTTGGAAGGACTGTGTGCTGGCCGGAACGGATGCCTGTGGCTCTGCTTCCGTGGACCGCGAGTGAATGATAAGGCCCTCCTGATCCCATTGAACAACCCGAAAGACGTCACCGCTGGTGCAAGAGCCCGATTTGGCGACCACGTCTTGTTGAACCTCGATGGCCGATCCATCCGTGGAGTGGACAACATCCAAGGACACATTGCCATCATCGCAGACGATGATTTCAAAGGGAGATCACCTGCCATTTATTTATGGGATGAATCCCAGCCCACCGCCACGCAATTAAGCATCCCGGACCTGAACACATTCGATCCCGAATCCATCATCCTCTACCCGGACACCGGTCTGCAGGAACTACAAATACTCAGCGATGACGGCGGACGCAGACTCCTGAGCAAAGACTGCAAAGACGAACCCAACCCGATCCTCAAACGCTTCCGAAGCGCCACCTACACCTGGCGCGGCAACTGAATCGACGCCCTTCCAGTTCTCAGGATGGTTCATAGTTTATTATCCGCAGATGGGCGCAGATTTATTTACCAAAACCCATGTCCCAAATTCAGAATGCACTGTCATGATGGCTGCCCCAATCCCGGCAAAAGTCTCAGGATCTCTATCTCCATCTGCGATCATCCACAACATCTGCGGATAATCACCTCATCGAAATCGTTAAAGATTCTCCGCCCGCAACAAGCTCGGATCAGCTACCCACCCTGCGCGTCTCCTGCCTTTGGCTTGAACACCTCGATCACCCAGCACGGGACGAATCGCCTGCGCCTCCTTCAACAATCGTTCGACGACTTCGGGATGATTGGCCGCGACATTGTTCGTTTCCCCGATGTCGGCTTTCAAATCAAAAAGCATCAACGGAGATTCCGGTTCGTGTTTGCCCCAGTTGCGTTGCTTCGGGGTCATTGGGAGATGGAGTTTCCAGCGCCCATCCCGCAGTGCCTGTAATTGATCCATTTGATAATAGTAAAAGTAATCACGGGGCGAGACCGAATCAGCGGGTTGATTCAGAATGGACCAGATGTTAAGTCCGTCCAGCACTCGATCCTTCGGCGCATCGACTCCGGCCAAAAAGGCCAGTGTTGGCAGCAGGTCCAGTGTGGATGTCAATTCATCGGAGACCGAACCCGATGGGATCTGCCCCGGCCACCAAACGACACAGGGTTCACGCATCCCGCCTTCCCAAGTCGTCCCTTTTGTGCCGCGCAACGGTCCATTGCTGCGCCCCTTCCCGCCGGTCGCGCCGTTGTCGGAGGTAAAGACCACCATCGTTCGTTCATCCAATTCCAGCTTTCGCAGTGTGTTCAAAATCACTCCGGTTGAAGCGTCCAATTCTTCGATCACATCTCCATACAAGCCGTTGCCGGATTTCCCCTTGAATCGCTCACCCGCAAACAAGGGCACATGAGGGAACGTGTGAGGCAGATAGATGAAAAAGGGTTCTTCCTTGTGCTCGGTGATGAACCTGACCGCTTCCTCGGTGTAACGTTGAGTCAAAGTAGACTGCTCAGCCGGAGCTTCAACGATACGTTCGTTTCGCATCAGGGGTAAAGGAGGACGCGAACCATCTTTGCGTTCGCCCATGTCATTGCTGTAGGGAATGCCGAAATAGCTGTCGAATCCCTGACGCGTCGGCAAATATTCGGGCTGATCCCCCATATGCCATTTGCCGATGCAGGCAGTGGCGTAACCTTGCGTTTTCAACACTTCGGCAATGGTGATCTCCGATGGGTTCAAACCCTTTTTGCCGCCGGGGAACAGCACACAAAGATTGTTGTGATCCACATGCATGTCGACACGCTGCGCATAACATCCGGTCATCAGGCTGGACCGCGAAGGTGTACAAACACTGCAGGTCACATAAAAACTGGTCAGCTTCAACCCTTCATCCGCCATCCGATCCAATTGAGGCGTCCGGTTCACTTGAGACCCAAAGGGACCGATATCTCCATACCCCATATCATCGCAAAATATAACGATGAAGTTGGGCTTCCGGGGACGTTCGGTTTCCCTGCCTTGTACGGACATTGAAACACATATCAGGCAGATCATTGCCGTTTTCAGCAGACGATCAAATGGTAATGGAAACATGCTCGGAGCCTAATCCATCCGCTCGCTTCAGACAACTTTATTACCTTTGCACCACCGATTGGAATCAGGATACCCACATACGAAAGCCCCCACCCACACTCAAAGTGCAGATGGGGGCCACAGGATGATTAGGCGTCTGGACTAATCGTGTGTAGAAATAATGCGATAAAATCGCTGGCTTCGATCGGTAATGGAATCACTCCACTGCATGGATTGTTGACCGTCTTCAGCCTCAAGGAGTCCATCATCAGCATTCTTCCAATCCGACAAATCGTCCGAATACTGCACCTGGTATTGGTTGCCGGAACTGACCTCCCAAGCGATCTCGATCTGATTCACCCCTTCCGGGAAAGTGATGCCCGTCAAACGGAAAGAGCTGGTCTGACTCATATGCAGCAGCGCCTTGGCTCTGTCCTCACCATAACCCAACGCGACAAAATCCAATCGCCCCTGGTCTCCATGACAGTCGATACACGACAAGGCATCTTCTTTTGGCGCAACCATATGGTTTTGGATCCAGAACATTTCCGTCTCCACATAGCCAACAGGCCCCTGGAACTCACGTCCTACGGCTGCCATACCAGCTTGCAGGGAAAGTTCCCAATCGTAAGATTTCCAGTAAGCGTTTGCATCACTTCCGAACAAATGCGGCTGAGCCAAGGTACCGGCGCCCGCATCGAAAGGTTGGATTCCGGTGAATCGTTTGACAGGGAAAATCCTTGCATTGGGATCCTCTATAGTGCCGTGCAGTTTGTTGATGGAAACAAGTTGCCCTTCGCTGACGGCATCATCCAGCGTCACATAGGTAACCCCTCCATTGAACCAGACATACTCCGGCACCACATTCTCTTCCCATATGAACGAACCTTTTTTCGTGTCATAGGTAGGATTTCCATTTTCATCTTTCGTGACGATCGCAGATCCGTCCTCGTTCTTTTGACCAGCAGTCGTCCAGTCCCAAAACATCTTGGTTGCTTTGCCTCCCCGGGCATATTCAGGAATATGGCAGGTCTGACAGGCCAACCGCGCTGTGTGGGCGTCCAGGCGTTCGTGTTCGTGAGGAGCATCGGAGTGACACGATTGGCACATTTGATCATCCGTTACAGCAGAAGGGTATCGCGTACCCGGGATTTGATGGTCTTCTGTGCGGTGGCAATTGGAGCATTGGAAATTCATGCCATCCTCAGCCATGTGAACGTCCAACAATCGATCCGGATGCAGCAGGCTCGTATCCATATCGCCATGCTTCACCGCATCCCCACCACCACCTTTGAAATGGCAGGCGCCACAAGTGGCACGGCTGGTAGATCCGGCATTTTGAGCGATCATCGTAAGGTCTGGAGGGAGCCACATTTTACCGGAACCAGGAGGGAATTCCTTAGGCTCGGTCACAGGATGTCCCGCACCCGTCGGAAATTTTTGATACGTTCCGGTCGTATCGTGACAGACAAGACAATCCACTTTGGTCGCATCAGTGAAGTCAAAGTTCTGGTCGGAATACCCCACACCAACATGACAACTCGTGCAACGAGGTTCGTTGGAGGCAACAGAGATACAGTAGTTGTTAATCACATTACGTTTCCCCAACACTTGCCCGGACTCCGGATCCTCATGGTGCCAGGTCCAATGGGTCGTATCCATTACCTCTGACGCGGCCTTCGAGTGGCACATGCTGCAGGTTTCAGCACCCTCATACGACGTGATCAATTGATGCATGCGGGGCACAGCCGCTTGTGCACACACAATCAGGGAGCCAATCAGAGCCAAAAAAACGAGGCGAAACAAGAGGATTGATGTGAGGGAATCCGATTTACATATGCAAGAGTGGTTCATGACATTATCCAGTTTTAATTCTACCCATTCAATCTTGCATGCTCACATGCTCATGCACTGCTTTTTTTGCTCTCCATGAATCTTTTCTTGCCGGAATTACTTCTTTAACTATTCTTATACAAGGCATTACACGCACACATACGAAAGCAAACACCGCATCGCAACTGCGTGTCAACCAAAGTGTTTCAGGGGTTTCGGCAATCGTTCTTGAACAAAGTGATCTGGCTGCTCATCATATTGTCTTCATATGCTTTCGTCCCAAACTAATGCCATTGACCAGGAGAAACTTTCGGTTCGTCTTGCCGAACTACTGGACCTTTCCCGCCAATTGGGTGATGCCTCAAGATCCTTGTGCATCCTCGGCGAGGGCAACACATCGGCGGCCATCGACGATGCCTGCCTGGCGGTCAAAGCAAGTGGCTCCGTACTCGGATCGTTATCGGAATCAGACCTGACCGTTTGCGAACGTGCTCCTCTGACGGATGCCCTCGCCAATCGAAATTTGACCGATGCGGAAATGAAGGAACTCCTTCAATCGGTCAAATGCGATCCCAAAGCCAAGAAGCCAAGCATCGAAACGATCTTCCACGCATGGTTGTTGACATTACCGGGTGTTGAGTATGTCGGACATACCCATTCATTGGACGCCAACAAAGTGCTTTGCTCACCCAGAGCCCGAGACTTTGCCGAACGCCGTCTGTTCCCGGATGAAGTCGTGTTTTGCGGCGCCGCATCGGTGTTTGTTCCCTACACGGATCCAGGTTTACCCCTGGCACGTGAGATCCGGGATCGCGTCAAATCCTTCATCCAACACCAGGGCTACACCCCCAAGCTGATCCTCCTGCAAAACCACGGCATTATCGCCATGGGACCGACCCCGGATTCTGTCATGGCCTGCACTTTGATGGCTGACAAAGCCGCGGCCATTTTCAGTGGCGCGGCAGCGATGGGCGGACCCAATTTCCTGACGCCTCAACATGTCGAACGCATCGCCACCCGTCCGGACGAACATGAACGACAAAAGCATCTGAACACATAATCAATTCATCATGAGCCAACATTGTTACCTCGCATGCGATCTGGGCGCGGAAAGTGGCCGATTGATCCTTGGCATCCTGGAGGACGGCCGCCTCAGCCTGGAAGAAATCCATCGCTTTGCTAATACACCGATCCAGTCAGGCGATTCCCTGCATTGGAACATCGACCAACTTCAATCGGAAATCGAAACAGGTCTCAAGAAGGCAGGCCGGTTGAACAAACCATTCGAAAGTATCAGTTGCGATTCCTGGGGTGTTGACTACGTCCTCTACGATCAGGACGGCAAGCGCATGCAGCCAACCTTTCACTACCGGGATCCACGCACGGCTCTTGGGGTGGAAACCATCACCCAACGACTTCCCTGGGAGAGCATCTTCAAGGAGTCAGGCATTCAGTTCATGCCACTCAACGCCTTGTTCCAACTGGGAGCGGAAACGCCGGAGCGTCTGCGGTCAGCCAAAACGTTGGTCGGTATCGGTGACGCCTTCAATCATTGGTTTGGAGGAAAAGCTGTTCTGGAACTTTCCATGGCCAGCACGTTTCAACTCTACAATCCCATCAAGAAAGATTGGTCCGAGAAACTGGTTCAGGCAGCGGGTTTATCCAAAGACCAACTCCCCGAGATCGTACAACCCGGCACGGCGATCGGATCATTATCTGAATCACTGATGGAGCAAACCGGCCTGAATCGCATGCAAGTCGTGGCGAGTTGTTCCCACGACACGGGAGCAGCGGTGGCGGCGGTGCCGGCGCAAGGTGAAACATGGGCTTATCTCAGTTCCGGCACCTGGTCTTTGATGGGAGTCGAACTGCGTGATCCGATCATCAATGATCAATCACTCCAACTGAACTACACAAATGAAATCGGTTACGGAGGATCCATCCGACTTCTCAAGAACATCATCGGCATGTGGTTGATCCAGGAATGCCGACGCACCTGGGAAGCCGAAGGAGAAGCACTGGACTACGAGACCATCACCCGCCTGGCAGGCGAAGCCCCCGCCTTTCAATCGTTGATTGATCCCACCGACGCCAGGTTCGTCCCTCCGGGCGGTATGCCCCGGCGCATTGCCGACTACTGCCGTGAAACTGGCCAAACGGTTCCGGAAACCAAGGGAGCCATCATCCGTTGCGCTCTGGAAAGCCTGGCCTTGCTCTATCGTCAAACCCTAGTCGACATCGAATGCATGACCGGCAAGCAGATGGACACCCTGCACATCGTCGGGGGTGGAAGTCGCAATCAATTGCTGAATCAATGGACAGCCAACGCTCTGGATCGCAGGGTGATCGCAGGCCCCATTGAAGCCACTGCCGCCGGCAACATACTCATCCAGGCCCTGGCGCTGGGTCACCTGGAATCCCTCGCATCAGCCCGGGCGGTCGTCTCCAACTCCTTCCCAACAGAAACGTTCCAGCCCACCGATCAAGCCCAATGGACTCAAGCCTTTGAGACATTCAAACAATTGAAAGCAAAGTAAGGATTCGATAGTAAAGCCTGAAATATTAGGCATTTTGAGTGTTCATCATCTCGGTTTCACAAAAACCAGAGGTAATCGTTTTTTTGCCTGATATAGCAGGCAAGTATCTGCGTTTTTATCCATAAAAAACTTGCGGCACTCAAGACCACCATTTAGCCTGATATATCATGCAATCTCACCAACTAGGTTCATTGATTAGCTGGCATCGCAAACGAGCAGGATTAACGCAACGGGAGCTTTCCCTACACGCGGGTGTCAGCCGGTATGTGATTCAGGAGATTGAATCAGGGAGTGGACGAACAATCTGGAGCAACATCGAACCCGTTCTGGCAATACTGAATCTGCAACTGGAGCCTAAGGGGCCTTTGGTGAATGAATGGAAAGCAACCCGCGATGCCCGAACAACAGTCAGCTGAAAAATGGAACCGTCAGGCGGATGTCTTTCAACACGGCATACTGGCAGGGCATCTTTGTGAGTCGCCTGATGGAGGATGGAGCTTTAGCTATGAACAGGGATACACTGGCGATCCTGTTTCCTTGACTCTCCCCTACCAGGAAGAACCCTACACATTCCCGGAATTCCCTTCAGTCTTTGAGGGACTCCTTCCAGAAGGGCCTCAGCTCGAAGCGCTGCTTCGCCGAAACAAAATTGACCGCGATGATTGGTTTCGACAATTGATAACCGTGGGTGAAGACCTTGTCGGCTCTCTGACTGTTTTCGAAACAGTCACCCACCCTGCCTCGGATTGACACAAGGATGCCTTACTGCCCCATCAGTTTTCAAAAGACAACCAAGTCCGATGGATCCAGTTTTTCCCTGGAGGGCCTGCGTTCACTGCATCCCAAACTCACTCGACTGGAGCCATTGGAGCTGACGCATGAGGAACAGCTACGCGAAGCAAGTTTGCGAGCCAACAAAATGTCAGTGCAGGGTGTTCAGCCCAAACTGTCCGCTCAGCTGAAAATCAAGGAAGGACGGTTCCATATTGTGGATCAGGATGGCCGTTATCTACTGAAACCAAATCCACCTCCATTCGAAGAAGTCCCGGCGAACGAAGCGGTAACGATGTCGATGGCCACGGCCGTTGGCATTGATGTTCCCGTTCATGGATTGGTTCAGGCAGTGGATGGAAACTGGGTGTATTTTGTCAAACGATTCGACAGAATCGGCCGTAATGGAAAGCTGCATGTCGAAGACTTCACCCAATTGCTCGGCTCCAACCGAAACCAAAAATACAATAGCACACTCGAACGCGTTGCAAACGCCATCGACCAATACTGCTCGTTCCCCGCATTGGAAAAACCCAAATTGGCACGTCGGTTGATCTTCTGTTTCCTCACCGGAAATGAAGACATGCATTTGAAAAACTTCTCACTTATCAAAGCTGATGGGGTGGTGAAACTCAGTCCGGCCTACGATCTACTCAACACAACCCTGGTCCTCCAAAAGGCAGTGGAAGAATCCGCGCTGCCGCTCGCCGGGAAAAAGAAGAAACTATCTCGAACCCTTTGGCTGGATTACTTTGCTCGGGATCGGCTTAAAATGTCTCCCCGATCCATCGACATCATGATGCAGGATTTTGCCAACGCCATCCCGAAATGGCATGAGATGCTGCACCGATGCCACCTTTCAGATAAAGCCAAAACCACCTATCTGAGCTTGTTGACAAAACGCTTGGAAAGGTTGAACTTAACCTTGGATAAGCGCGTATGACAAAATGGATAGCAGCTCTCCTGACTGGGCTTGCCACACTCACGCACACACTTTCACAAGATGAAAGGCTGGGTTCTGAATGGCATGTTGTGGAGACTCTCGACATTGCGCGCGTGCCTGCCGATTTTCCCGTGCGCTTCTGCCTGCTGACGACGGATCAAATTCAGTATGTCGCCTATTACGACGATCAACGTCGCATGACGGTGGCATCGCGATCACTCAATTCTAACAGCTGGACCTATCGGGTCCTTCCCTCCCGGATTGGATGGGATTCACACAACTACATCACGATGATCGTCGACAGCACCAACCAACTGCATGTGTCAGGCAATATGCATGGGGTGCCTCTCATTTATTTCCGGACAGAAAAATCCGGTGATATCCACAGCCTGAAACAATGGTCCATGACGGGTGAACGGGAGAACCGCGTGACCTATCCCAAATTCCTCAAGGATCATGAAGGAAAACTGGTGTTCACCTACCGTGACGGAGGGTCCGGCAACGGAGTTCGGCTTTACAATCATTACGATACCGGCACACAAACATGGACACGCCTACTGGACGAACCGCTTTTCGATGGCGAAGGCCAACGCAATGCCTATCCGCTTGGCCCTATCCATGGACCGGACGGATGGTTCCACGTTGTATGGGTATGGCGCGATACACCGGACTGTGCCACCAACAACAATCTGTCTTACGTCAGAAGCAGAGACCTGGTTCATTGGGAATCATTTCGCGGGGAGCAGGTTTCCCTCCCCATACGAATCGGCATGCGAAAATTGCAGATCGATCCCATCCCCAGTGGGGGTGGCATTATCAATGGTTGTGAGAAACTGTTCATCGATGCCAATAACCGCCCCGTCGTGACCTATCACAAATCCGATGGAAAAGGTCACATGCAAATTTACGCTGCCCGCCCGCAAGGAGAGCAATGGATACGACATGTGCTGACCGATTGGAAGAAATCGGTCGCATTTTCGGGGAAGGGTTCCATGGGATTCATTGGCATTCAGATCAGTGGTCTTCGTCGATTGGAACCGGGGGTGTTGACCATGACCTATCACCATCGCGATTACGGCCGCGGACGTCTATTTCTCGATGAGGACACCTTGCGCCCACTGAACCGAAGCATTGTTGTATCACCGACTATTCCCGCAGACTTGAATGTCCTGGAATCCAGTTTTCCTGGCATGGAGATACAACGAGTGGAAGACAGCCATGAAAGTGGAGACGAACATCTGCGCTACATCCTTCAATGGGAAACCCTCGGCCGCAACCATGACCGCCCAAGAAAACCACCTTTCCCAAAACCTTCCATGCTACGACTACACACTTTGAGGCTCGTTCCCAACGATTGACACAAATCAGCAGGCCCTTTTCAGGGTTGGAAATGAAGGAACACATTCGCAATCTGCTCCCGCAGCATTCCTGAACAGGCTGTAAAGGAACACCAGAATAGCCCGCACCAAGGGTATCATTCAAACTCGATGGCAAACCGAAAAGGTAGGCCCCCGCTTGCCGCGAAGCCGCGGAAGCACAAGGGGTATGGGAATGATTTTGGTGAGATGCGGACACGATGGCGGACGCGCAGTCCCGATGTATCGCGGGCATCCTCCCAAAATGCAGATGGAATCCCTCAACTCTTCTTTGAGCGCCTCTTTTTAGGATGAAGAGACTTGCCCAGTATGTGATCGGACTGATCCACAACATGGGAACTGGAACCAACAATCAAAGGATCCGGGCGACGGACCACATGGTCGTTTTTGTCCGGGTATGGGAGCGAGTTCAGGAAATGCAGCATGCAGTTCAATCTGGCCCGCTTTTTGTCGTCGGATTTTACAATCGTCCAGGGAGCATCGGCGATGTCGGTGTAGAAAAACATCGCTTCCTTCGCTTCGGTATACTCCTCCCATTTGTCGAGAGAAGCGTTGTCAATGGGTGACAATTTCCACTGCTTGAGAGGGTCTTGTCTTCTGGAGGAAAAACGACGTCGCTGTTCTGTCTGGGTTACGGAAAACCAATACTTGAACAAGTGAATCCCCGAACGAACAAGCATCCGCTCCAGATCGGGGCATTGACGCATGAACTCGAGGTATTCCTGTGGGGAACAAAAATCCATCACGCGTTCGACACCCGCTCGATTGTACCAGGAACGATCAAAAAGAACAATTTCACCCGCGGCGGGCAAATGTTGGATGTAACGTTGGAAAAACCACTGGGATTTTTCGCGCTCGCTCGGCTTGTTCAAGGCAACCACGCGTGCTTTGCGAGGGTTCAAATGCTCCATGAAACGTTTGATGGTCCCACCTTTGCCTGCGGCATCCCTTCCCTCAAACAGCAGCACCACCTTTTCCCCCGTTTTTTCCACCCACTGTTGAAGCTTCAACAGTTCCACCTGAAGCTCAGCCTTGTGCTTCTCATAGACGGCGCGCTTCAGCTTTGTCTGGTAAGGATATTCCCCACTCTCGAAAGCATGCCTCACCTGCGCTGAATCATGCCGCATCTCACCCAATTGATGGAGCCTTTCACCAGCTTTACGACTTGCTTTCCTGCCTTCTTTCTTGCGTGTGGTTACACCAGCCGACCGCTTGGAGTCCACAGAAGAGGCTCCATTACTTCCAGAATCACTCATGACCTTTATTACATCGGTTCGACAACCCTAAAACTGTTGGCAAACCAAGCCATTAAAGACCAGATATCCAACCAAAAGCAACCAAAAGCCATTATCAGAGGTCAAAACGACCAGAAAACCACGTTGCATCACCAGTCAAAATGAACTTCCGTCGCCTAGTGATCACGCGAAAGATGGGACTATCCAAAATTCCATTCTACTTGCCCCACCATGATGAGAGAATATTTTCATATTTCGCTGTAATCCGAGTGAGACGTGACTCCAAAATTTGAAAATTCATTGAAAGCCAAGCCGACTACAAAAAAAGTCACTTGAATCGGTTAATTGACTTTTACATTAATCAGACATATTTTGACACCGTTCAATATGAGCAGCGCAACCGAAAACAAAAGGCAGCCTCAAACAAACGGCCCAATTCGCTCCAGAGAGGAATTACTGGAGTTATATCGGGTGGTGGTGGAAGAAGCCAGTAATAAGTCCTCTGAGGAAGGGTTTCGGGACCTCATTGCTTCAGGTATTTACACTGACGAAGGAAAGCTTGCCAAGGAATATGGCGGATGATCTTTTATTCCATATCGAGTTACGTAGCCTTTAGATTGAAGGTGTTTTTCGACAAAAGATAGCACTTCAGAACTCAAGTTTGTCTGAGAAGTCCACATTTGGTCGGAAGAAGCCCACAATGCAGCGTGGATCTCGCACGCTGATCTGAATGTGCGATTTTAACATGATTCCGGCACCCGGATACGCTTCTCCTCCCTCCAAGAACACACCTCTCACCGTCTGGTAATGATTTCCTTTCCCATCCAACTTGTCGAGAGTGTACTTGATGATAGCGCAATCCAAATAGCGAAGCACCTTGTCGCGATTGATTTGGCCTGAAACAGCCTGATTTTTCGGTAATATTTCCCCTCTTTCTTGTGAGAATCGTTGGAATATTGGATACATTTCCTGCAGCAATCGAGTGTTCTCCGTATCTAATAAATCAAAACATTGTCCAAGATTTATATAAGCTCCGAGAACGGCTGGCATTTGAATTTTGTCAGGATGGCGTTGTTTCTCATCCACTGCCCAATCGTAAGCTCTTTGAGGGCCGTGCTCCCAAAAGTAAACACCTGGCCCAAGCCAGTCATATTCCTTTTCACTCGGAGCAAGTGTATCTTCTCCTGACAGAACTTTTGCAACCACTGATGCATCACACCCGTGGTAGGCAACAACCATTCGTTGGTAAGTCAAATCCACAATAGATTTCTAATCTTAGGAATGTTGTCCAATCAGATTGCAGTAGCTTTGAATTGACAAGCTCCCATCATCATCCATCCCTCGCAGCCAATTCGAGATCCCTGAGGATGTACTTTTCGAATTCGTGGTGACATTGGGGCGGGATGCGAACCTTGAACAGCGCGTCATTACCCTCGTACTTCCTTTCCTCCACCTGCCCTATCTCATAAAGACGGGACATGACCTGCGAGTGATCCAGAGGAATCTTCAGCTCTATGAATTGACGGATGGGTTTGAGCTGGCGCCCCAGCTCGGCGTAAAAGGCGTCGAATCCTTGTTTTGTTTTGGCGGATATGGCCACGGATGGCTGATAGGTGTCCAGGTAATGATCCAACACCCCCGGACTTTCGAGCTGATCGATTTTGTTGAACACCATCATGCATGGTTTTTCATGGGCCTTGATTTCTTCCAACACCGTATTCACCGCTTCTATCTGTTCATCGACTTGCGGGTGGCTGAGGTCGGTGACATGTATCAGCAAGTCGGCCTCCACCACTTCTTCAAGCGTCGCCTTGAAGGCTTCGACGAGTCGATGGGGGAGTTTACGGATGAATCCCACCGTGTCTGAAATCAACACGTTTTGATTGGTCGGCAATCGCAGACGCCGGGTGGTTGGGTCCAGGGTGGCGAAGAGTTTGTCTTCGGCCATCACTTCGGCTCCGGTCAGGGAGTTTAGCAAAGTGGATTTTCCCGCATTGGTGTATCCAACAATGGATGCCAGGGGCCAGAGATTGCGTTTGCGTCCGGACCGCTGCACTTCGCGTTGTTTGCGCACCTGCTCCAATTCCTCCAGCAACCGGGTGATGCGTTCGGACACCTTACGGCGATCGGCCTCCAACTGCGATTCACCTTCGCCACCCCGCATGCCGATCCCCCCTTTTTGACGGGACAAGTGGGTCCAGAAACGGGTCAGGCGCGGGAGCAGGTATTTCAGTTGGGCGAGTTCAACCTGAAGCTTGCCTTCCTTGGTTTGAGCGCGTTGTGCAAAGATGTCGAGGATCAACGAAGTGCGATCCAGGATTTTGCACTCGAAGATTTTCTCAAGATTTCGTGCCTGACCCGGCGACAGTTCGTCGTCAAAGATGACGGTGTCCACCTTGTCAATGCGACAATCTTCAGCAAATTCCTTGGCCTTACCTGTTCCGATAAAGGTGCCTGGGTTCGGGGTTTCGAGCTTTTGAAATCCCTGCCCGACGATGGTGGCTCCCGCCGTCGTGGCCAGCTGTGCCAATTCATCAAGCGAATCCTGAATTTCCCAGGAGGAACGGGTCTTGAACTGCGCTCCGATGAGGAACGCGCGTTCCGTCGTTTTTCCGTAATTATCTACTAATGCTTTCAATCGTTGTCTGTTCTGTTGACACTACGCAATGCGTGGCATGGTTTCTATCGAAGCACGAGGAACACAGGGTTCACAGAGAATGGTTTGTTGGTTTTTGAATTATTCGTCAAGAATTTGAAGTTTGGATTCAACCGATTTTACTCTCTCCACTCCAGACGCAATCTTGATGGCGCGTTGTTCGAGAGCACGTGTTTCCACATGTCCATTGAGAGTGACGATTCCATCATATGTGTCCACATTGATATCAAACGCTTTGATTTTCTCATCTGCAACAAAACGCGTCTTGACGCTGGCGGTGATACCCGCGTCTCGGGCAACGGTACCTGCGCTACGCTCATCCTTGGCAACCGCATAACCGGCAGCTCCAGCTCCGCCCACAGCCACCCAGAAGCAGCCGCTCGTCGTTGCCAAAGCCAGAGTCAAAATCACATACAAACCGAAAGATTTCATTTTTGCCATGTTGCCGTTGATGCAAGTCTTATGCCAGAAGCTTTTCAACGACATTTCCATGAATATCGGTTAGACGAAAATCTCTTCCTTTATAACGAAAGGTGAGCCGGAGGTGATCCAAGCCCATACAATGCAGAATGGTCGCCTGCAAATCATGCACATGAACAGGATCTTTCACCACGTGATAACCCAGCTCATCGGTTTCACCCAGCGTCTGACCTTTGCGGATGCCACCGCCCGCCATCCACATGGTGAAGGCAGCCGGATGATGATCACGCCCGTTGACCCGCCCCAGGGTGGCATTGGATTCCACCATGGCGGTGCGCCCGAATTCGCCGCCCCACACAACCAGCGTGTCTTCCAACAAACCACGTTGTTTGAGATCCCGCAACAAGGCCGCGCTGGCCTGATCCGTCTGTTTGCATTGGCCCTTCAGACCGCCCACCACATTGGAATGATGATCCCAACCTTCGTGATACAGCTGAATAAAACGAACCCCCCGCTCGACCAGACGCCGCGCCAAAAGACAGTTGTTTGCAAAAGACTCCTTTCCGGGTTCGGCTCCGTACATCTTCATGGTTGCCTCGGTTTCCTGGGACAAATCCATGAGTTCGGGAGCGCTGGATTGCATGCGGTAGGCCATCTCGTAGTTATCAATACGGGTTTGAATCTCCGGATCTTTCCAATCGGCCAGGGTCTGCTGGTTCAAGGTATTGATCAATCCAATGGACCGTTTCTGAATCGATCGATCAACGCCGTCCGGACTGGACACATTTAAAATGGGATCCCCTTTGGAACGAAACGGTACTCCGGCATGCACGGAAGGAAGAAAGCCTGAACTCCAATTGGCAGCGCCTCCACTGATCCCCCCCGCCGATTTCAACACCACGAAACCGGGCAAATCCGAAGACTCACTTCCGAGCCCGTAGGTTGCCCAGGCCCCCATCGCGGGTCGTCCAGACAGCGGACTTCCGGTGTTGAGAAATATCTGAGCGGGCGCATGGTTGAACTGGTCGGTGTTCACCGATTTGATGATGCTGATCTCATCCACCATTTCACTGAGATGAGGGAGCATCTCGGAAAGTTCCGCCCGGGATTGTCCATACTTGGAGAAAGAAAACTGTGGCCCCAGAACACCGGCATCCGGTTCGATAAATGCAAATCGTTGTTCTCCCACAATGGATTTGGGCAAAGGCTTTCCTTCGAGCTTCTTCAACTCCGGTTTGTAATCAAACAAATCCAACTGACTGGGCGCGCCCGCCATGAACAGGTAAATGACGCGTTTGGCTTTTGGCGGAAAGTGCGTTGGTTTGGGAGCAAGCGGATCTTTATCCGATGCGGCTCCATGCAAACCTTGAGGTTTCAACAAGGATGCCAACGCCACCGAACCCAGCCCCACACCACAGTCCTGAAAAAAGTGACGCCGTGTTCGATGCCTGAGTCGGTTTTGATTGCTTTGAATGGGTTGATTCGAAGACATGATCTTTAGCTTTTGGTGATGACCTCATCCAGATTGAGAAGCACACGACATGTCAGGATCCACCCGGCCAAACGCGCTTCGACATCCGTAACTTCTTTTGTACCGGTCAATGGTTTTACCATCTCGGGATTCTGACTGAGTTGTGTTATTTCGTGCTGTAAATAGTCCAATATCTGCTGAATGGCTGCCGACGAAACCGGACGCCCAACGAGTCGCATCCAAGCTTCCCTGGCTCTCTCTTCATCGGACAGGTCTTGATCGCTTAACAATTGCTTCGCAAGCGAGCTTGCGGCTTCGACGTAAACTTCGTCGTTCAGCAAGGTCAGGGCCTGCAATGGTGTATTGCTTCGAATCCGCCGGGCACAGGTGCGCTCGGGATTCGGCGCATCAAAAGTCATGAAGGCCGGGTAAGGAACGGCTCGTTTCCAGTAAGTATAGAGGCCTCGTCTGTATCGGTCGGCACCCTTGCTTTCCTTGTAACCGGGGCCGCCGTATGCCAGATCGCTCACTCCGGCTGGCTGTGGCGGAAAGACGCTTGGTCCGCCGATCCTGTGCTCAAGCAGTCCACTGGCATGCAGGGCAATATCCCGCACCATTTCGGCTTGCACACGAAAACGGGGACCTCTGGCCAACCAACGGTTCTCCGGATCTTTTTCGAGCAAGGCGTCGCTTAGTTTGGAAGATTGACGATAGGTGGCCGAATGCACGATCAACCGATGCATGTGTTTCATGTCCCATCCGCTCTCTTCAAATTCCACTGCCAACCAGTCCAATGCTTCCGGCTGCGTCGGCATCGCTCCCTGCAAACCGAAGTCTTCCGGAGTGCTCACGATTCCCTTTCCGAAAAAGGCCTGCCAGGTCCGGTTCATCACCACTCTCGCGGTCAAAGGATTGCCAGGTTCAAACAGCCATTGGGCAAAGGTCAGGCGATTGACCGGACGACCTTCGGGCCAGGCATGAAACATTTCAGGCACTCCCGGTTTCACCACTTCCCGGGGTTTCAAAAACTCACCTCGATGACGACGCATGGTCGTCCGTGTGTACTCGGGCGGACGCTCCATCATGACCATACTGGTCGGAAAGGAGGGCAGTTTCTTTTTCAAGGTCGAGATGGCTTTCCTTGCCTCTTCCAATTCCGGCGCTTCCCGATGGAATTGTGATTCCAACAACGCCATGTCCATCGTGTCCCATTCCTGCTTGTCTTCAACCAGTAATGATTCAACCTCTGCCGGCATGCCACTTGCCCCTGGATCATCGTCCCCGGTGGCGGACAATCGAAACCGCCCGATCGTCACCTGATGAATGAATGATTGATCCAGCGTCACCCGAAGACGAATGGGGCCGTTTGTGCCTTGTATGGGCTCCATCAAAGCAAACACCGCCTGATGATCCTCTCCGGTTCGACCACCGATCTGCCACCCGGTGTCCAGCAATCCATCCAATGATTTGGCAGCTTCATGCTTGTCTTTGTGATGGGAATCCGTGGCTTGTTCGAATGTCTGGCGCACCCAGCCACCTTGTCCGTCGGACGTTTCCACGATGAATTCCGACAACAGAAAATCGCCGGTTTGGAAAAAGTGGGCACGTCCCGGTCCACCCGCCGGCAACGATGCATGCGCCAGGACTTCCAAACGAAATCCTGAAATCGAAGAAAGATCACTGGTCAATTCAATCGTATAAATATCCCGATTGGGTTTATCGCCGGAAGCCAGCACCGATTGATCGGTCAGCGTGGTCAAGGTGGCGTGGAATTTCGAATGCAGACTCTCGGGTTTCAACACTGTCCAGTCCACCGCTCTGGCAACCGCACTTTCCAACCATTGGTCAAATCGCTCTTCATAATACTGTCCTTCGGCATACTGGGTTCCCGTCGCACCTTCCTGATCGGCCGGCTGGTTGGGAAACTCATCTTTCAAGGCCTCTGTCAGTTGTCGGATCTCCGTCTGGATTTGATCGCGCCGAGCGGCGATCCCGGGATCGTGCAGGTCCAGTTCCGGTTCGTCCGCGTTGTTGAACACTGCAAACAACTGCCAATATTCGGTCTGTGAAATAGGGTCAAATTTGTGACCGTGACACTGCGCACATCCCATGGCCAATCCCATCCAGGTGGTTCCGGTCGTATTCACCCGGTCCACGATCGACTCAAAACGAAACTCCTCGATATCAATCCCTCCTTCTTCGTTCATCATCGTGTTGCGATGAAATCCCGTGGCGACTCGGTCCGCTTCGCTGGCGTTTGGAAGCATGTCACCGGCAAGTTGTCGTATGGAGAAGGCATCAAAAGGCATCCCTTCATTCAAGGCATGGATTACCCAGTTTCGATAGGGCCAGATGCTGCGGTATCGGTCCTTCTCGTATCCGTTCGTATCAGCAAAACGCGCCAAATCCAGCCAATGTCGCGCCCAACGTTCTCCGTAGGCGGGCGACATTAATAATTCGTCCACCACATGGTCATAACGGTTCGGACGTGGATCGTTTATGAATTGTTCGATTTGATCAGGCGTGGGAGGAAGTCCGATCAAGTCAAGATAGACACGCCGCAGCAAAACATAAGGATCCGCTTCGGGAGATGGTTGTAATCCTTCCTTCTCCATGTTGGCCAGCACATGAAGATCGATGGCGTTTCGGCTCCAATCCCTGTTTTGAACAACTGGAGCTTCCGGACGTTTGGGCGCCACATAAGCCCAGTGCCTTTCATACTCCGCGCCTTGAGCGATCCATTGTTTGAGCAGGGCTTTATCGGCATCACTCAACGGATTGTCTTTTTCGGGAGGTGGCATGAGCGCATCGGCATCTTGAGTGAAGATTCTATCCACCAATACACTGGCATCCGACTGGTGAGGAACAACCGCACGATCCCCGGATTTCAAAACACGATAAGCGGACTCGGCGTCGTCCAGCCGAAGCCCGGCTTTTTGCTGATCCGGACCATGACACGCAAAACATTTGTTCGCCAGGATGGGTTTGATGGACTGGGTGAACCGAACTTCATCCCCCGCCAAAAGCGTTCGACCAAAGGAACAAAGCAATACCATCACCCATACCAATCTTCTTTTCGTTCTGGAGTGTGTCATCATCTGGAAGTTTGGAGGGCATTCTAAGGTTTAAACCACATTCTGTCCACGCAACAAAAAGTCCATATCATCCAGGAATATGATCAAAACCTGATCGAAATTTAGGATGAAAGAATCAGAAAAATCTCCCGAGACTTGATAAATTTTCGTATCGTCGTTTGATGCTGCTTAAGAAACGCAACCAACTGATTCGTGCTGCAATTGCCTATTTTTAGCCAAACGACCTTGGGTGCTGACTCCGCTATCAATGACCGTTGAAAAAAATCGCAATCTTTTGACACAACGATATAGTTGCGCTGAGAGGCAAAATCCCATATGACCGAATCTGATTCCCCTTTGAGATCGCAATCCCTTACATGAAAACACTCAGGAAACTCCTCTTTCAGCAAATCGGGCAGCTTTGGAGATAGATTTTCATCAAAAAGCAGCTTCATATGGGATCACCGATAATTTGCGATCACGGTCTGCGGCGTATGCAAAACAGGCCTGGATGTCATCCAAGGTCAAATCTGGAAAATCATCCAACACTTCCTCAATCGACATTCCTCCACCGAGGTAATCAAAGACATCTGAAACAGAAATGCGGGTCCCCATTATACAAGCTTTACCGCTTCTAATGTTCGAATCGATTGAAATACGTTCTCGATAATCCATACTACTTGTCAGATCATAAACGTCATTTCGAAAAACCTCAAGCACTCTTGCCTCACTAACTGACGCGTGGGCGCATCTCAGTTCCTTCTAAGAATATAAGCGTGAACCGAGAGCCATATGGAATGCGTGCGACTCGGCGCCGCTTTGGATACCTTTGGACAATGCCTCAGCATACTCATCTCTCGGAATCTAGCCCATGTCAGCAGCCCGTAACCAGAATAACATGACGCGTTGGGGTATGGGTGGGTGTATTTAAATGAAGTGAATGGTTTAAGCAGATGGACCAAATCCAAAGCGGCGCCGAGTCGCACGCACTCCATAGAAATCCTTGCGTTTATGCTCCTTCAAGGAATCAAGTGAAATGCGCCCCTGACGCCCAACCCAACCCTGCCAGAAGCCAAATGGTATTCTGCACCCCAAAGCCTTCCTTCCGGAACTTTTTGAGTTAGGCCAGAGATCTGGACACTTCTGTCAAAGTTTTGATTAATTCCTCCCTCTGGACAGGTTTACTCAGAAACCCATCCATTCCCGCATCGATGCACTGCTGCCGATCTTCTTCCCGCAGGGCAGCCGTATAAGCATATATTTTGACCATCTTATGCCGGTCATTTTGTCGGATACGGCGCGCGGCTTCGTATCCGTCCATCACCGGCATCTGACAGTCCATAAGGATCAAATCAAAATCATCTTCATTTAACATTTCCAGCAAATCATGACCATCATCGGCCAATGTGCATTGATGCCCCATGCTTTCCAATTGAGCATTGATCACCTTCTGGTTGATGGGGCTATCTTCAGCCACCAAAACCGCCAGGCGGTCGTGTGAGATGAGCGGTTGTTCACGGGGAGCATCCAATGCTTCCTCAGGGTTCTCAAGTGAGTCGAACGTTTGGGTCAGCTCTCTTAATCGCAAAGGATATCTAAGCGTTTGAACTCCATCCGGTAGATCGATCGGCTGCATCGCGGCATGGCGTCGCCTCATCAGGCAAATCCGAAAAGAGGGCGCATGGTCTGGTGCGGCCAGGATATGTCGAGCAAGCGCCTCATTCGCACACCACCATTCGGCGGGAACAAACAGAACAAGGTCGTGATCCTTTTGCTGTTGTTTTTGAATGAAGCCGATCAGGTCGTTGTTCCATTCAGCATGCACGTGATGAATCTGAAGCTCGGTCAGATACCGGATCAAACCTGGGTCGGATGTGCTTTCATCTCCGACAATGATCGCCGACAGGGGAATTTGACCGGAATATGTTGTTGTGTCAGAAGAAGCCTCAATGACCGACAAAGGAATGGAAAACAAGAATTCGGATCCTTCGCCAAGCTCCGATTTTACCAGCAACTTTCCCTTCATGGCCGCAGCCAGTTTTTTGCAAATACTCAATCCCAGCCCTGTTCCACCGTAGCGTCGAGTGGTTGAACTGTCCCCTTGTGAGAATGGATGGAAAGCGTTCTCCGCCTGTTCCGGTGTCATGCCGATCCCGGTATCTCTGACCAGGACATCCACCTGAGCCACATCCTCTCCCAGGGATGTCACCTCGATGGATACCTTGCCCTTGTGGGTAAATTTGATGGCGTTGCCCAAAAGATTCCAAAGGACCTGACGTATCCGCAATTCGTCCCCCAGAACCTTCGTCGGCAAATGGGGCGAAGCGTAGAAGGATAGGTGCAATCCTTTTGCGGCAGCTTGTGGATCCAATGATTCGACCACGTGTTCCAACATTGCCCGCAAGGCAAAGGGCCTGTTCTCAAGATTCAGATAATTGGCCTCAATCTTGGAATAATCAAGGATATCATTGATCACCGCAAGCAAGGTGCTTCCCGAGTGCCGTATAGCTTCCACAAACTCCCTCTGATCCACATTCAAGGGGCTGTCCACCAACAGATCAGCCATGCCAATGACGCCATTCATGGGAGTACGAATTTCGTGGCTCATGTTGGCCAGGAAATGACTCTTTGCTTTGTCGGCTTCTTCGGCCTTTTGTTTGGCCTCAAGCAATTCCTGCACCTGCAGCTTCACCTGATGTCGCAAATGTGTATTCCACACCCAGAACAAGATCGCAACAAATCCGACCAACGCAGCCATCACCGCCACATGCCAGACCTTGACCAAAGGGGGATGCTTCAATACTTCAATCGCCGAAGGATCCGCCAGAACCAGACGAATGCCCGTTGGATTCCCTGCCCCATCGTAACTCGCCAGGTAGATGACATCCGCCAGCAGATCGGTACCCATTTTATGGATAGAAACACCTGTCGGAGTCTCGACCGGAACGATGCTGTTTCCACAAAGCAGATGAAAAGCCGACTCGTCGGGCTCATTGAGCCACCCGGTCACTGTCCCGGTCACCCGAACGGGAGAACCAATCAACTGTTCTTGAACATCAGAAAAAATCTCCAGCCGAACGGGAGTGAGTTGCGGCGGGGCCATTTGCATGGGAGTCACGACCGACAGTTCCATCACATTCTGACTCCCCAGCGCCATTGGAAATCCGGACACACGCAATGTATCGCCCACTCTCAAAACCTGCGCTTCTTTGAGACGGATAAAGATACCACCGGAATCATCGGCCAGATAAAACTCATCAGGCCGAGTTTGGTATGTCACAACCCCTTGAATGACGCTTCGTTTACCAAAGACGACATCCTGCCCCTGCCGAATGGTCTGGATGGGGGTGACGTCCGATCCAAATGGATCATCATCGCGTGCTTGCTCAATACGGACCAACTCAGGATTGGAAACCAACAAATCAAAATCCGAAAAAAGATCACCACCCACTCGCGAACGGATAGAGACCCCCGAAATGCTGCACAACGCCTCCAACCACCTTTCACTCAAATGTTCCACGTCTCCTTTCACCCGGCAGACAACGGTTCCACTGGGATCATGCAGATGTACATCCAGCGTCTCGGCATCAACTTTGACACAATCCGTAACAATCCCAAGTGCCTTGACCAGTTGCCCGCTGAAATTGCCCAAGGATAAATATCTTGCGGAAACATCTGGGTGTTCGGGCAAAATTCCGGGAGATTGACGCAACACTGTTAACATTCCCGGATGACTCGGAGCTCTTTCCCCTCCAATTTCCACCAACACCTCAACCCAGTCTGAGAACATCAATCGAGCACCGGTTGATGAGCCGGTCACCCTGGCCGCGCCTGTGGTGTCTTGTAAAAAATAGATGAACGAATCTTCATTTTGATCGATGCCGGTCACCACACCGCGCACACGCCTCAGAACCGGTTGATCCTTGTTTCCGGAATGCAAGGGACGCAACTCATCAAGACGAGCCCAGGGCTGGTCCCATGGTTGAGAACGAACACCTGTGCGATCTACGAAATAATCCCGAAAAACAGCATCCTTGAGCACTAGCTGCTCATCCGGTCGCTCCACGAAAACCGATAACTGAATCGTTGCCCCCAAGGTCAGCTGTTTGTTTTGCCATACGGGAACCACTATTTCTCCTGTCGAATCCTGCAGGATCAAACTCTTGGCAGGTTCATGCTCTTTCACGCGCCCTTCAAGCTGGATACGCCCATATTCAGATCCTTCTTGAAGATCCTTGATAGTCAACTTCCCTGTGGCAAAAAAATCATCCAAGGATTCGTTTAATACAGTCAAACGTTTGATCCCGTTGGTAACGATCGCAGGCAATGCGTTTGGATCGGTGGCGCTGTTGCCGACAACCAGGACTCCCTGAATTTCCACATATGTCTCCATCAACATGGGAACACGATCCTCCCTTCCGAAGGCAATCACCACTTCGAGCTTTTCCGAGTCCACCATCAGGTTCAACTTGAGGTGCTGATCAACCTGTTCGGCAGTTTGAACAAAACCACGGACCGAACTCCAGGTGTTATTGAGCGCATAATCTCGTAATTGGGAACCAGAACGTTTTTGCGGTACCGGAAGCGTTCCGGCGGAAAGAACGTTGAACTCAGCCTGAGTCATGTCGATCTCATTCGTCTCCGCAGTGGTAAAGGTTTTGAGTTCGACTCGATCACCGGCATGCAATCCAAAATCAAGACCACTGATATGAAGGTCCCCCCCGGTCTGCCCGTCAAAAAACCAGCACATCCCCCAGGCCGGGTCGTAATATAAAATCTGACCGGTGATCCGCACGGGCCGCACCTTCTCCTTGTCCTCCGGAGCGACATTCCAAAGGTCCATAAAGGAAGCCACCGGCTTGATGGAAGTTTCATCACCTTCCTGTGCCACCCCCTTGCCGCAAACGAGTACAGAAAAGCACAAAAAGCCAACCCGTATAGCACAGATAACTTGATACTTCTTAAAAAATTGAACAAACAGGGATCTCACTCCAATCATCGCCGACACCGACAAAGACTTACATAACACGTTCTGGAAAGATATGGAAAGAAATTGTAAAAACCAAAATCCGATTTAACCTCACCAAGACATTCTCAAACGAAAAAGGGCAACAACATGGATAATTCCCGTCACCCAAAACGTATTTCAAATTCCGTGAACAGCGGTTTCACCCTGATCGAACTCCTTGTGGTCATCGCCATCATTGCCATCCTGGCGGGCATGCTGCTTCCCGCGTTGTCGAAGGCCAAGTCCAAAGCCAAGGCGGCGCTTTGCCTCAGCAACCTGCGACAGATGACATTGGCCACCCGGTTTTATGCGGATGACAACAATGATCATGTTCCACCTGTGGCGCATGCTGTGGGAGAATATTGGTTCCATCAGATCGCCCCCTACATGGGAGCTGACGAATACAAGAAAAACCCCCACGAACTGGCCGATGGCGTGATGCGCATCCTTACCTGTCCCTCCACCAAGAGCGCCAAGCCAAATCCCAACCCCAGTGACAGCTGGTGGGGCTCAGCGACGACCACCTGGCGTTCCCTGCAGTCGGAAGGGAGTTACGGTATGAATCTGTGGCTGGACAATCAGGGGGTTTACATCAACGATTTCCCGGCGGACCAATACTACAGCCAATACTCGACAGCGCCCGCCGAAGTTCCGGCTTATGGAGATTCGGTATGGGTGGGATCCTGGCCCGATGGTGGCGACACCATGCCGGGTGACCTGAAAGGTGACGGCTACGGCAACGGCAGTTTCCCCCACAGCAAAGGACGATTCATGGGCCGTTTTGCCCTGGAACGTCACGGCAACGGGATCAATGTGGGTTTTGTGGACGGACACACCGAACGTGTCTCGGTTCAGGGACTCTGGATGTTGAACTGGCACAAGGAAAACGTCCCGAATCCAAATATCGAATTGCGCTAGTCATCCGCCCGGATTCGGGCTATAAGGTTCGCATGTATTCACAAGTCAACATGCGTCTTATTGGAACACTTTTGGTGACTGCTTCTCTGTGCCTGAATGCACTGAGAGGCGAGGAAGATCCTTTCGTCAAAATCGATCCTCCGGCACTGACCGGCAGCTGGGATTGCACCGTACAGGATGGGGACCTGACCTATCCGTCCTGGTTTCATGTGGAGTTGTCCGGTTATCGCACGCTGGTCGGTTCCTACGTCGGCCAGTTCGGCAGCGCCCGCCCTATCTCCAACGTGGCATTCAATACAGACACCGGGGCCTTTCGGTTTGAATTGCCACCCCAGTGGGAAAAACGCACCAAGAATGTGGTCGTCGAAGGCACTCTAAAAGATGACTCTATTGAGGGCGTCACCTTCAATGACGAAGGCAAGGTCATTTCATTTGAAGCCGCTAGGGCTCCTTCACTTGAGCGCAAAGGCAAAACCAAGTGGGGGAAGAAAATTGAAATCTTCAATGGCAAAAATCTCAAAGGATGGGTGCCTCGCCACGCCGACATCCCCAACGGGTGGGTGGTCAAAGATGGTCTGTTGATCAACGAAACACCCGGCAACGACATCATGACCAGGAAGAAGTTCACCGATTTCAAATTGAAGGCCGAGTTTCGCTATCCGGAGGGAAGCAACAGCGGCATCTATCTGCGAGGTCGTCATGAAGTTCAAATCGAAGACAATTACGGAATGGAAATCAACAGCCATCGCATCGGCGGCGTTTACGGTTTCCTGACACCCTACGTGAACGCTGCCAAAAAACCGGGTAAATGGCAGCGCCTGGAAATCACGTTGATCGGTCGCTTGGTGACCATCGAGCTGAACGGCAAGAAAATCATCGAACGCCAAAATATCCCCGGCATCACCGGTGGCGCCTTGGACAGCGACGAAGGAGCGCCCGGCCCCATTTTGGTGCAGGGGGATCATGGACCGGTCGAGTTCCGCAAGTTGGAACTCACCCCGGCCAAATAAACTTTAAAAATCGAAGCCTGGTTTATTTTATTGAACCGCAGATGTCGCAGATTGACGCAGATGATGAGTTTAATCTTTTGTATTCACCCAGGTAAAATGAATCGCTGCGCATGTGCGATGGATATTGCGGTTGACTGGACTTGAAAGCAGAAAAGGAAGGCGAACAACTCATGGCATCACAACCAACACACTCCATGCCTCCCGAGTCCGCCGTCCTGCCGCCGCCCAACCTGGTTCCCGAATCGTTTGGTTTCACCCGACTTGGGCGGCGGATCATCCGATCACTGGAAACACTGCACGAACTGATCGCCTTCACATTGATCACTCTCAGTGTCACGGTCTTCAAGCTTGGCAGATCCCGCTCGGTGGTGCATCCACTGATTCGGCGGCAGATTTTTCAGGCAGGCATCCGGTTGCTGCCCTTGGTAAGCTTGGTTGCCTTGATCACTGGATTCATTGTCGTCGGCCAGATGATTTCCCTGTTCAGCATGGTCGGCGCAGGGCGTTACACCGGGCTGGTAATGGTCATCGCGGTGTTCCGCGAACTCGGTCCCTTGATGACCGCGATGATGGTACTGGCTCGAGTGGGCACTTCAACAGTGATCGATCTCGGCACAAAACGCGCACTGGGCGAGGTGGAAGCCATGGAAGCCCTGGGCATTGATTCGATCCACTACCTGGTGGTTCCACGAGTGCTCGGCCTGGCCTTGTCGATTGTTTCACTCACCATTTATTTCATCCTCATCTCCATGGTCAGCGCGTATTTCTTTGTGTTCCTCCAGGACATTCCGATGAAACCACTGGCATTCGTCAACCAAATCACCGAAGCACTCCACATTTCCGATTTTCTGGTATTGATTCTGAAATCCTGTTTCTTCGGCGGAGTCATCGCAGTGGTAACCTGCTACGAAGGATTGGCACGTCCGATTCGACTGGAACAAATCTCGGTGGCAGCCACCCGGGCGGTGATGAAAGCCATCATCTTGTGCGGCTTGTTGGATGCGGTGTTTCTTCTCTATTGGATGATATGACGAAATCCGATCCATCATGTGACGCCCAGGACATCCTCATTGAATTGAGAGACGTCAAGGTTCGTTCCGTCATGCACCCTTATCCCAACTGGATTCGCAACTGGAATTGGACCATATGCAGTGGAGATCACTGGCTGGTGGGAGCCAAACCGGATTCCGGCAAGACTCCCCTGTTGTCTGTAGCGGCCGGACTCATGCATGCACACCAGGGATCAGTTCGTTTTTTCAATCGCGAGGTGCAGGATCTGGAACCGGAATCCTGGCTGGATGAAAAACTTCGGATGGGGATGGTCTTTGAAGACGGAGGCAAAGTGTTTCAGGAACTGACCGTTTACGAAAACCTCCTGTTGCCCCTCGACTACCACCAACGATTGGCACCTGAGGGTAGAAGCGCTCATGTCCAGTCCATTTTGGAAATCACGGAGATGTCAGACTTCGCCCATCAACCCGCCGCGGGCTTGAGTCGAAACTGGAAACAACGGCTGGGGCTTGCGCGCGCCATGGTCCTGCAGCCTGAAGTCCTTTTTCTCGACAATCCTCTAGGGGCGGTGGATGCCCATCATGGAGTGTGGTGGCTGAAGTTTCTGGACCGCCTCATGACAGGAGAATGGGAATGGCAACCCAAAGCACTGGTGGTTTCCGCAAACGATTTGACACCCTGGATGCCACGC
>Ga0255761_10000400_pt1 | contig 39836 bp, 20 predicted proteins | sample 071ome_29_FD_179961 | JGI IMG/M metagenome (GOLD analysis project Ga0255761, IMG submission 179961) | Coastal salt marsh microbial communities from the Groves Creek Marsh, Skidaway Island, Georgia - 071407BT metaG (version 2) | ecosystem: Environmental > Aquatic > Marine > Intertidal zone >... | reverse complement strand
GTCGGCGCCGGCGTCGCCGTCGCCGCGCGTCGTCCCCGTCCACGGCTCACCGACGCCGGCGCGTCATCCACCGGTGTTGCGCTCGCGCTCCGTCGTCGAGGCGGCATCGCCACGTTAGCTATCGCGCGTGCGTTTGACGCGCGCATCCACCCATCGTGTAACGGCTTTTTTTGCAGATGCGATGACAGATGGAAAAGTGTTCAAAATGTTTAAGCTCGCGCGCCGGGACGGATGCTCGACCGATGGACGTTTTGTTTGTTCGTAAACGCAGTCTAAATAAGTTAGAGTACAACAAGTCGTAGGGTTTCTGATGAGATGGTCAAAAAGAAGAGCCGGGTGCGGCGGTACGCTACGCCTCGACCTGCGTCGGAACACCGTGCACTCTGAATCTGTAGATGCACGTCCATCGCTTGTGGCCTTGGTTGTTCTTGACGAAGAGACGCACGTGGTCTACAGTGTGCGGTTTCGCGACGTCAAAGGTTTGCACGGCACCTCTAGAGATCTCGTAGGTGTAATTGCCGAGCGGATGCATCGTCTTCGGCGGTTTCACCTTGGCTTTGCCGCAGCCCTTCTTCGGGCACGCGAGCCATCCAAAGACTTGGAAATCGCGAGGCGCGCTGTGCGTGTCGTAGGCGATGAGGCTGTTGGTGTGTTCGAGCGTGACGGCGTCGACGCTGACGGACTGACGAAGCCTGATGTCGACGTACCCGGTGCTCGTGTGCAATGCAAGGCAGTCTCCCGGCGGTTCCAAGCTCGGAGAGAGTAACCACTCGTCGCTCTTTGGATGCACGCCGGCACGCATGAAGGAAAGCGCGGCAGTAACTGGGCCGTCGCCTCTGCCGACGAAAGGCGAGAGCTGAGAGTGGCCGACGACGCGACCACCACCAGGGGCCAGGGCAAAGTCTTGGCGACCGGTGCGGTCGGCGAACCACAAGTCGGACGCTTGCTGGATGTGCTTTGTAATCTTGCTCTTGCTATCCTTGGGAATGGTATTGATGTAGTTGTCAACGCGCTCCATCGTCTTGCGTTCGAGCTCGACGAACTCAGCCGACGACGCGACGCTGGCGAGTTTGGACTCAATCTCCTTGAGTTTATCGTACGATACGAAACCGGTACTGTCCGAAAGCAGTCTGTCAACGGCAGATCGTGTAGCCTTGAGATCGGCCGCCATGGCAAAATCAGACTGCGCCTTGGTGAGTACCATGAGTCCCTTCTCCAACGTAGCGAGCTGCTTGGCTGAGATCTGGGCGCTGTCATCTTTTTTGAAGAAACCACCGCGCTGCGTTTGCATGCCGTCGAGTCTTGCTTCTATAAGCTTGACAGTCGTTGCGCTCGCGTAATCTTTTTGGTCCTTCTTCAAGCTTGAAATAGCCAATTCAAGATCATGTACTCTGCTCGACACATCGAGCTTCTTCATGTCTGTGTTACGAACGAAGTGACCTTGCGTTTTCGTCATGGAATCGACAGCCGCCTTCAGCATATCTAACTCTCTGAGCACCTCGCGCTTTGGTAACGTATCCAAAGAACTTTGCAATGATTTGATCTCCTTGGCGTAATCTTGCGTTGGAAGTTTGGATATGGCTGTTTGCAGAGCCTGGACTTCTTTGGTCAAATCTAGCTTCTTCAAAGCTGAGGACGTGACAAAAGTGCTCGTCTCCTTTTCCAAAGAAGATACTGCAGCGCCAAGTTGTTTCAAAGCAGCCGCCTCCGCCGATGCGGCCGCATTCTGCTGCTGCGTCAAAGATGCGACGGCACGTTCGAGCGTCACGACTTGCGCCGCATTGGCAAAATCAGCTTGGCCCTTTTTGAGCTGAGCGATGGCGTCCTCCACAGCAGCGAGCTGCTTGTTCGTGATGGCACTCGGGCTCTCCTTACGTATCGAAAACATGCTCGACTTCTTTTGAGGCTTGAATTCTGCCAGTTGCGCCTCAATATCCTTCAAAGCGGCGCTCAGCATAGAGAATTCTTCCTGCTTGTCAACGAGCGCGCCAATCTCAGATTGGAGCGTCTTAATCTCATTCGTGATGACTTCGACCTTTTGCAGCTGCGCCTTGGATGCGAACGAACCTTGCTTTTCCGTCAACGCACCAATATTGGCGTGTAACTTTTCCAGAGATGCTTCGAGTTTCTTCAACTCGGAGCTCTTCGCGAATGAAGATTGCCGTTCAGCCATACCATCCAAAGCAAACTCGAGCGCCGCCATCCTCTCCTGCATTTCAGATGAAGTTTCGTTATGCGCGCTCTCGATCGATGTTATCGCATCCTTGATGGCGTTGAGCTGAGCACTTGACGGGGACTTGTCGCGCTTGAAGAGGCCTGCGCCTGCGCCTTGTTTGTTTGTCACCTTGGTCGAATCCACTCGCTTCTCGAGCTCGGCGATCACGCCAGCCGTCACAAACATTGACTGTGACTCCCGCAACGCGTCTACAGTCTTTTTCAACGATGAAACTTGCGACGCAGTGGCAAAGCCAATCTGGGATTTTTCCAAATCCGTAAACTTAACCAACTTTTGCTGAGACTTCTTCAGCTTGATTGTCTCGTCGGCGACTCTCTGCACGTCAACCGTAGTCGCAAACTCACCCTGTGACTTGGTTAGCTTCGCCACGGCATTCTTCACGGCTTCGAACTGCTTCGGCGAAACCTTAATCTCCTCGTTTCTCAGTTTTTGATGTGACTTTTTCAACTCGGCGCTCGTGACAAATTCCTGCTTCGCCAACTGCACCGACGTGACGTATTCTGACTCAATCTTTGCCAAACTTTCCTCCAATAGTAGCAACCTCTTCATCGTCGGCGCCAGATTCGCCCCAGTCGCTGTCACTCGCACGCCCGCCAACTTCAATGCCGTCGCTTGCAAGTGCGCGCTCTGCAACGCCAACCCGACCAACGCCACGCACACGACGCACGCCGTCGCGACGATAAACGGCACCGTACTCCGCACCTCAACCCTGGTCGTCGTGGTTGGCACCACCGCGCGCCCCGTTTCCTTTTCATCTTCGTACGTCTCGTCCTCGTTCGCCGAATCGACGCCGTCAGTCGAGCTCGTTCCACGCTTGCCTTTCGTCGGCGCCGGCGTCGCCGTCGCCGCGCGTCGTCCCCGTCCACGGCTCACCGACGCCGGCGCGTCATCCACCGGTGTTGCGCTCGCGCTCCGTCGTCGAGGCGGCATCGCCACGTTAGCTATCGCGCGTGCGTTTGACGCGCGCATCCACCCATCGTGTAACGGCTTTTTTTGCAGATGCGATGACAGATGGAAAAGTGTTCAAAATGTTTAAGCTCGCGCGCCGGGACGGATGCTCGACCGATGGACGTTTTGTTTGTTCGTAAACGCAGTCTAAATAAGTTAGAGTACAACAAGTCGTAGGGTTTCTGATGAGATGGTCAAAAAGAAGAGCCGGGTGCGGCGGTACGCTACGCCTCGACCTGCGTCGGAACACCGTGCACTCTGAATCTGTAGATGCACGTCCATCGCTTGTGGCCTTGGTTGTTCTTGACGAAGAGACGCACGTGGTCTACAGTGTGCGGTTTCGCGACGTCAAAGGTTTGCACGGCACCTCTAGAGATCTCGTAGGTGTAATTGCCGAGCGGATGCATCGTCTTCGGCGGTTTCACCTTGGCTTTGCCGCAGCCCTTCTTCGGGCACGCGAGCCATCCAAAGACTTGGAAATCGCGAGGCGCGCTGTGCGTGTCGTAGGCGATGAGGCTGTTGGTGTGTTCGAGCGTGACGGCGTCGACGCTGACGGACTGACGAAGCCTGATGTCGACGTACCCGGTGCTCGTGTGCAATGCAAGGCAGTCTCCCGGCGGTTCCAAGCTCGGAGAGAGTAACCACTCGTCGCTCTTTGGATGCACGCCGGCACGCATGAAGGAAAGCGCGGCAGTAACTGGGCCGTCGCCTCTGCCGACGAAAGGCGAGAGCTGAGAGTGGCCGACGACGCGACCACCACCAGGGGCCAGGGCAAAGTCTTGGCGACCGGTGCGGTCGGCGAACCACAAGTCGGACGCTTGCTGGATGTGCTTTGTAATCTTGCTCTTGCTATCCTTGGGAATGGTATTGATGTAGTTGTCAACGCGCTCCATCGTCTTGCGTTCGAGCTCGACGAACTCAGCCGACGACGCGACGCTGGCGAGTTTGGACTCAATCTCCTTGAGTTTATCGTACGATACGAAACCGGTACTGTCCGAAAGCAGTCTGTCAACGGCAGATCGTGTAGCCTTGAGATCGGCCGCCATGGCAAAATCAGACTGCGCCTTGGTGAGTACCATGAGTCCCTTCTCCAACGTAGCGAGCTGCTTGGCTGAGATCTGGGCGCTGTCATCTTTTTTGAAGAAACCACCGCGCTGCGTTTGCATGCCGTCGAGTCTTGCTTCTATAAGCTTGACAGTCGTTGCGCTCGCGTAATCTTTTTGGTCCTTCTTCAAGCTTGAAATAGCCAATTCAAGATCATGTACTCTGCTCGACACATCGAGCTTCTTCATGTCTGTGTTACGAACGAAGTGACCTTGCGTTTTCGTCATGGAATCGACAGCCGCCTTCAGCATATCTAACTCTCTGAGCACCTCGCGCTTTGGTAACGTATCCAAAGAACTTTGCAATGATTTGATCTCCTTGGCGTAATCTTGCGTTGGAAGTTTGGATATGGCTGTTTGCAGAGCCTGGACTTCTTTGGTCAAATCTAGCTTCTTCAAAGCTGAGGACGTGACAAAAGTGCTCGTCTCCTTTTCCAAAGAAGATACTGCAGCGCCAAGTTGTTTCAAAGCAGCCGCCTCCGCCGATGCGGCCGCATTCTGCTGCTGCGTCAAAGATGCGACGGCACGTTCGAGCGTCACGACTTGCGCCGCATTGGCAAAATCAGCTTGGCCCTTTTTGAGCTGAGCGATGGCGTCCTCCACAGCAGCGAGCTGCTTGTTCGTAACAGTGCTCACACTGTTCTTACGGAATGTGAATCCACGCTTCTTCATGGCAGTCAAGTCTGAAATTTGGGCCTCCACATCCTTCAACGTAGCACCAAGCACGGAGAATTCTTCCTGCTTGTCGGCGAGCGCGCCAATCTCAGATTGGAGCGTCTTAATCTCATTCGTGATGACTTCGACCTTTTGCAGCTGCGCCTTGGATGCGAACGAACCTTGATTCTTCATCACAGCCCTCATCTCGGCGCGAAGTGCCTCGAGCTCAGCAGTGAGAATCTCGAACTTTGACGTTTGTTCAGCAGAGGATTGGAATTCAGTGAGGCGACGCTCAATGTCAATTTCAAGCGCCGTGTGCTTTTCCTTGAGCTCGCCGATGGCACGATCCAACGTCTCGAACTGCTTGATGACTCGTGAATCCTTTTTTTGAGATTCAGTGCGCTTCTTGATGGCGTCGACCTTGGCCTCAAGGAGATCAAAACTGGTTGACGAGACCAAGGTCGAGTGACTTTTGGACAACTTTGCGAGCGAATTTTGCAACTCTTTCAACTCGGCTGATACATCCAGTTTTTTCAGCTGCTTAGCTCGCACAAAGTCTCCTTGAGCGCTTGACAAAGAAGCGATGGTCTTCTCAATGGATTTGATTTCTTTGGCGTTATCATGCTTGGGTAATCCACGTACGGTATCCTGGAGTGCCTTAATGTCCTTTGCATATTCTTGCTTTTGCAACGTAGCAACAGCCGCTTCAAGCGCCTTGATTTCCTTATCATAATTATTCTTCATCAACGTAGCTATAGAATATTCGAGAGCCTTGACTTCTGAAGCGTAGTCATGCTTCGGTAAACTCTCGACGGCGCTCTCGAGCGCCTTGATTTCCTTGGCGTGATCATATCTTGGAAGAGCAGCAACGGTAGCTCGAAGAGCCTCAATCTCATTTGCAAATGTGTTCTTTTGCAAAACGGACACGGCAGCTTCGAGAGCCTTGATCTCCGTGAGATGGTCACTCTTTGGTAGCGCAGCGACAGCCGCTTCAAGTGCCTTGATTTCCTTAAGATGATCATTCTTTGGCAGCGCAGCGATAGCTTTTCGAAGCGATTGGATTTCCTTGGTGTGGTCGGTCTTTGGCAAAGCGGCGATCGAGCTCTCCAGGGCCATGATTTCTTTGGCGTAATTACGCTTCTCTAACGCCGATACCGCCGCTTCAAGTACCTTAATTTCTTTCAAGTAATCTTGTTTTGGCAGCGCCGTAACGGCAGCTTTAAGAGTTTTGATTTCCTTGGCGTAGTCATGCTTTGGTAGAGCCGCGACCGCAGCCTTGAGCGTCTTGATGTCACTCGAGTGGTCGTGCTTCGGCAACGATGCGATGGTAGCTTCGATAGCCTTGATCTTGCTGCCGTAGTCTCGCTTCGGCAACGCGGCGACCGCAGCCTTGAGCGTCTTGATGTCACCGGAATGGTCGTGCTTCGGCAACGCAGAGATGGTCGCTTCAAGCGTTTTGATTTTCTTGGCGTAGTCTTGCTTTGGTAGAGCCGCGACCGCAGCCTTGAGTGCTTCGATGTCTTGAGCAAAATTATTCTTTGAAAGAGCAGCAATAGAGCTTTCGATAGTCATGAATTCCCTGGCATAGTTGCGTTTTTCCAAAGACGCGATCGCGGCCCCGAGTGTCTCGATCTCCTTGGCGTGATCATCCTTTGGTAACGCGTCAATCGTAGCTCTCAAAGATTTGATCTCTTTTGTGTGATCAACCTTTGGGAGAGCAGCAATAGTGGCTTCGAGTGCTTTGATTTGCTTGTTTTGATCTCTCTCGACGAGGGCAGCAATCGAATTCTCAATCACCGTAAACTCCTTCGAGAAGTTGCGCTTGTCCAAAGAGGCGACTGTGGCTTCAAGCGCCTTGATCTCCTTAATATGGTCGCTCTTTGGCATCGCCGCAATAGTCGTTTCAATCGTTTCGATTGCCTTGGAATGATCAACCTTAGGCAGAGCCCCGATTGCTGCTTCGATAGCTTTGATCGCGTCACCGTAGTCTCGCTTCGGCAACGCGGCGACCGCAGCCTTGAGCGTCTTGATGTCACCGGAATGGTCGTGCTTCGACAACGCAGAGATGGTCGCTTCAAGCGTTTTGATTTTCTTGGCGTAGTCATGCTTTGGTAGAGCCGCAACCGCAGCCTTGAGCGTCTTGATGTCACTCGAGTGGTCGTGCTTCGGCAACGAAGCGATAGCAGCTTCGATAGCCTTGATCTTGCTGCCGTAGTCTCGCTTCGGCAACGCGGCGACCGCAGCCTTGAGCGAATCGATCTCCTTTGTGTGAGCATCAGTCGGTAGCGCAGCGATAGCGGATCGCAGTGAGTTTATCTCCGGCGTGTAGTCTCGTTTGTGCAGAGTAGCGACTGCAGCTTCAAGTGCCTTAATTTCCTTCGCGTAATCATTCTTTGGTAACATCGCAATGATAGACTTCAAAGACTTGAGTTCTGGAGCATAATCTCGCTTCTTCAATGCAGAGACAGCGGCTTCAAGAGATTTGATTTCACTTGCATGTGGATCTTTCTCCAATTTCGCCACCGACGAACGCAACGACTTGATATCTGTCGCGTGGTCACGTTTGTGCAACGCTGCGACGGCTGTCTCAAGTGCCTTGATTTCTTTGGCATGGTCATCCTTTGGCAAAGCTTCGATTGCAGCCTTGAGAGACGTAATATCTTTGGTGTAATCGCGCCTATGCAGGTTGTCCACCGCAACTTCAAGTGCGTTGATCTTCTTAGCGTGGTCTTGCTTCGGCAACGCAGAGATGGTCGCTTCAAGCGTTTTGATTTTCTTGGCGTAGTCTTGCTTTGGTAGAGCCGCGACCGCAGCCTTGAGCGTCTTGATGTCACTCGAGTGGTCGTGCTTCGGCAACGAAGCGATGGCAGCTTCGATAGCCTTGATCTTGCTGCCGTAGTCTCGCTTTGGTAGAGCCGCGACCGCAGCCTTGAGCGTCTTGATGTCACTCGAGTGGTCGTGCTTCGGCAACGTAGAGATGGTCGCTTCAAGCGTTTTGATTTTCTTGGCGTGATCTTGCTTCGACAACGCAGAGATGGTCGCTTCAAGCGTTTTGATTTTCTTGGCGTAGTCTTGCTTTGGTAGAGCCGCGACCGCAGCCTTGAGCGTCTTGATGTCGCCAGCGTGATCACGCTGCCGTAACGCATCGACGGCAGCAGCGAGATCACGAATCTCCTTGATGCGGTCGTTCTTCGGCAACGCCGCGACCGCAGCTTCGAGAACCTTAATCTCTTGACCGTAGTCTCGATTCGGCAAGGATTTCACAGCGTCTCGAAGCTGAGCGAGTTTACCTTCGTAATCCCGCTTCGAAAGCGCCTCCGTCGTCACGAACGACTTTTGCCCCTTCTTCAACGCCTTGACATCCTCCTTCGTCGCGAACGCGTCTCTGTCGCGCTTCAAACCTTCAAATGCCTCAGACATGGCTCGAATCTCAAGGTTCACGGCTCTCTTCACATTCGCCTCGACCGCTTTGGCACGTCGAGACAATTCCCTCGTCGTTGCCGTCCTTTCCGTCTCCCTCGCAATCTCCGCCGCCGCGAGCGTCGCATCGAGTCTCGCAACGCTCGCTTTTTCATCTCTCAACCGCGCCAAGTCAAACTCAACCTGCGTCAACCGTTTCGTCGTCGGTCCGAGGTGCATTCCGCTCGCGCTCACACGCACGCTTGCCAACGACAAAGCCATTGAATGCACGTGCCACGTCTGCAACAACACCGCCGCGAGCGCGACGACGACGACGCACGTCGTTGCGACGATGAGCGGCACCGTCGTTCTCACCGCGATCGATTTCCTCGGCACGACGATGTCGCCGGAATCGTCGTCGTCGTACGTCACCGGCGCGAGCGCGCCGGCTGAATCGTAATCGGCGTCTGAATCGTCGCGTGGACGCATCGTCGCTTTGCGTCTTCCTCTCCCTCGTCCCGTCGGCATCGCCGTCGTGGGAGCGCGCGTTCGACTCTCCCGAACGTCCCGACGGACGGACGGATCGACGTTCGCGCTCCTGTCGGCGTCGGCGTCGACGCGGTCTGGCGCGAAAGTTAAATGAAGCGCGTGACACAAGTACGAGGGGGTACCTGACGATTCATAACTCGATAGAAAAAGTTCGTTAGAGAGATTTTGTATTCGAAAGAATCGCGCGCGCGCCGCGACCGCGACTTGACGCGTCACACCGCGGATCGGCGCGCGTGGAAGACGCGCGGTATGACGCGCGCGCGCGTGAGTTCGGACGGGTCTTCTCGATCGCCGCGATCGGGACGTGAAGGGGCTTTGTCGTCGTCGTGGTTGTTCGAAGACCTGAGAGAGGGTGAGGTGGACCCGGATACCGCGCGAGGGATCGCGGGGGTGGAAGCGTCGTCGTCGGGCGATGAGGCGGGAGAGGTGTGGCAGGTGTTAAATGTCGTGGACGTTTCGCGCGGGCGGGACGGGGCAGGGCCGACCGCGGAGGATGGGGAGTGTTCGACAACGGAGAGCGGGCGACGGGTGCTTAAACTGACGGCGTTGAGAGGTAGAGACGGGGCGTTGGGAACGCTCGTGGAGCGCGCGCGGTGGTCCGCGGTGCGAGGGATCGAAGAAGTGGTTCCGGGAAGTAAAATCCTCGTGCATCGAAGAAAGACGACGACGGTGAATGCGCTGATGATGGTGGACAGGGACGGCGTGACGCCGCTGGGTGGACGCGCGCCGGGAATCACCGAGACATGGGAAAAGGATCAGAAATCCCGCGCACAGGCGCTCAGTGCCGCAACGGCTGAATCGGAAACGTCGGCACGAGCACCCAAGTTTATCTCCACCTTTGATCCGTCGGCTCAGGTGCGGATTCGCGTCAAGGCGTCCTCATCCGTTGCTTTGCCTTCGATTTCATCCGTTGCTCGTCGTCTCTCAGACGTCCGCGTCACTGAAGACACATCTCGGTCGAAACCACCGTCTTCGCCAATATCCAAAGCACCACAGCCGCCGTCAACACCATCAGAACATCAACCAAACCCATCCTCCACGGTCGAATCATCGTCTCAAGCCGTCGTCGCCCGAGTCAAGCCGAAACTTCCGCCTAAGCGGCGTCTCTCATCCGCCGATGTCTTCTAATCCCCGTACCGATCACGCCCAACGAACAAACACTCGATAGTCAAGTAGCGCTCATTCTTTACTTTTGAAAATTGACGAACGGGATTTCGAACCATCGCCGGCGCGTCGAACCGCCCACCCGTTCGATTTCCGTTTGCCGCGCTCAAATCCACTCAGATCCAATTATACTAAATACGCATATGTAATTGGGAGAAAAACCCGCGTGTCAAGGGTTTGAACGAACGATTTTGGAGCGGACGCACGCGTCGTCAGTTTCAACCCCGCGTTGACCGCACCGACATCGCGATGGGACGCCCCGCGACGCCGCGCGTCATCACACGATGTGCGTCTGCGATGACGCGGACGGCGACATCGGTTTCGTCTTCGTCGTCGTGCGCATCCACGCCGACAACAAGCGTGGAGATGATGATGTTGGACCGAGGCTGGAAGAGCAGAATCCGCGGCGTATCTACGCTCTCGCGACGACGATTGGATGATGTATCCACCGCGAGCGCGACACGAGGATTTACGAAACGCGATGCCGCGGTTCGGGCGATGGGGTTCGCGTCGTCGGCGACGACGCTTCCGGAACACGCGGTGCTTCCGATGCCGGCGCTGTCGCCGACGATGGAACGCGGAGGCTTGGCCAAGTGGCACAAGGCGGTCGGAGATGCGGTGCGTGCGGGTGACGTGATCGCGGACGTGGAGACAGATAAGGCGACGATGGCGATGGAGGCGACGGATGATGGGTTCATGGCGGCGATTTTGGTGCCGGAAGGAAGCGAGGATGTGGAGGTGGGAACGCCGGTGTGCGTGACGGTGGAGAACGAGGAGGACGTCAGCGCGTTTAAGGATTACGAGGCGACTCCGGTGGAAACGCCCAGTGGTGCTGGGGCGGCTCCGGTTGAGGCTCCGGCGGCGCCCACAGCGGCGCCAGTAGCGGCGGCGTCGGTACCGGCGACGACGCGAGCTCCGGCGCCGGCGAGGGACGTGGGTGACAGAGTGTTCGCATCACCGTTGGCGAGACGTTTGGCGCAAGAGCGCGGGATCACGCTTGCACACGTGCGTGGTACCGGGCCGAACGGAAGAATCATCGCGGATGATGTCCTGGCGGCGCGAGCCGACGCGGCTGCGGGCGTCGTCGCGGCGCAAACTATCGTTGCCGAGCACCCGCTTTCCAAATTTTTCCCAGACTTTGAAGACGTGAGCGTGAGCGCCATCAAGCGCGTGACGGCCCAGCGTTTGACAGAAAGCAAACAACAAGTCCCGCACTTTTACCTCACTGTCGACATTCGTCTCGATAACATGATGGACATTCGCCAGACGCTCAACAAGCAGTTGGTGGAGGATAAGACGGCGGAAGGCGCCAAGATTAGCGTCAACGATTTCATCATCAAGGCGAGCTCCAAGGCGCTGCTTGACGTGCCGGACGTGAACGCGAGCTGGTTAGGCGACAAGATTCGCAAGTACAAGAAAGCGGACATTTCTGTCGCTGTTCAAACGGATCGCGGTTTGATGGTGCCCATCGTGCGTTCGGCGTGCTGCCTCGGGTTGAAGTCTATTAGCTCTGAGGTCAAGGCGCTCGCAGGGCGCGCGCGCGAGGGCACGCTAACGCCGCGAGACATGACTGGCGGTACGTTTACAATCAGTAACCTCGGCATGTATGGCGTCAAGTCGTTTGCGGCGATCGTCAACCCGCCTCAGGCGGCGATTCTTGCCGTCGGCGGCGCACGAAAGGAAGTCGTCAAGGCGGATAGCGGGTACGAAGAGGTGCTCGTGATGAGCGCGACGCTTAGCTGCGACCATCGCGTCGTCGATGGTGCTGTCGGTGCGCAATGGTTGCAGTCGTTCAAGCGCTACTTAGAAGACCCGATGAAGATGCTGCTTTAAGGCGAGCGACGTCGTTTGCTTACCTATAGTGTCTACGCTTACTATTAATACTCCCAGATTCCTGTTCTACTTATTGCTCAACGTTTCCTTGGCTCGCTCCAAGTCGTCGAATACTTCTCTAGGGACGGCTCTCGCTCCGATGATGTCGACGTTTCGATCTTCGCTAATGGTGTACTCTACTTCGACATCGCACAGAATGACTCGGTACGTGTCAAATTTACGCTTTTCAGCCGGCGCGTTCCGCTCGCGAATGGATCGAATGTCGTACGACAACACTTCTTTGACAAAAACGACGAACTCATCGACGTCGGAGTACAGTTTGGCGGCCGATTTGCTTCTATTGAAAGAGTTCGAGAGCGCCGTCTCGGCTTCCTTTGCGACTTCGACGCGTTGAATCTTCAACGGTTCATCCTGACCAATCGCCTCTCTCCCCACCCAATTAGGCGCTGTGGACCGTTCGATGGAATCACAGAATGGAACGTACGGCTTTATATCCAAAACCGGCGTCCCGTCCACCAAATCTATCCCCCCGATGACCACGACGCCTCTTTTTGCGTCGACGCACTCCACCGTTCCCACCGACAACCCAATGGGTATCGGTCTATGCGGCGTCCTCGTCGCCAGTACACCCATCCGTTTCCCATCCAATCGCGGCACGGACACTTTCCCTTTGCTCGCACCACCGCTCTTCGTTCCCGTGAGGTTCGTGTTGGCGTGAAAGACGTAAATCACCCACGCGTGCGAGTACTCGTCCAGTCCCTCGAGGAGGTCACGCGGCAACCTTGCCTCCATCTTCACCTCGCACCTCGCGCTCGGAACGAGCGCCCCGCCCTGACGCGGGGTCCCGTTACGTCTAGAAAACGCCGAACGAGCGTACGCGATCGGTTCAAACATCCCCTTCACCCGCGGTGTTTCCCGAACGCGTAAGATTGATTGCAAACGCGCCTTTTCCCGAGCGGCGGCGGTCAATTTCTTCTTGAGCGAAGTGACGATGGTGACGTGCGCAGCGACGGCGAGGGCGGACGCAGTGGCGAGGAACGTGCGGAGAACACCTCCTCGACCGTCATGAGGCATGACGGCTGTGTCCTCGCGCAATGTGACGAAGGGAATGGGCACGCTGAGCGCGTCGTTTTGAAGCTGGTTGCCCGGCGCGCACGCGAGCGGACATTTACACATTCGTCAAGAATTCATTTATTACCGATAGTCATCCTACTCGCGCAAGCGTACACATCATTTAAATACCTCAAACTCATCCTCGTCCTCGTCGTCGTCCTCAAAATCGTCCTCATCGTCGTAATCGACGTCGCCGAATTCATCCTGTTGTTCGCGCGTTTCCGTCACGAATGGAAGCTCCACCTGTTCCGCATTCTTATAGAGCCCATCTAAATCGTAATGCGTCCGAGACGACGGTGAAAACACGTGAACGACGACGTCTGAGCAGTCCAAACACGCCCAATCGCCTTGCTGCGCCGCGCTCTTCGGCACGACGAGACCATACTCGTCGTTGGCCAAATCTCGCATCTTCGCGCAGCACGCGTTCATCTGTGGCCGGTTAAACGCGGTCGCGAGCACGAGATACCTCGCCCAGTACACAGATTTGGATACTTTAAGCACCTGGACCTCTACTGCGCGCGTATCGTCCGCGATGACGGCGAATTCAATCGCCATCTTTCTCGCTTGCGCGTCCTCCTCGTCCTCGTCCACGTCCTCCGCGCTCGCCCGCGTCGCTGCCGACCGCATCGCCGACGCCCGTCGACGCGTCCATCCCACCCTACCACGCGACGCTCGGACCATCGTCGCCATCGTCGCCGTCGTCGCTTCACACCGCACGGCCGACGTTCGTCCCGCGCATCCGCCCGCCCGCGTCTCTCGAACGAAGCAGCCGCCGGCACGACCCACGGCCGGTGTCGTCATCGTCATCATCATTACGCGCGCTTCGGCGTCGCCCCAGCCCCGGGATCAATCGCGTCGATCAACCGCGATGAACCGCGATGCGTGCGCGCCCCGCGTTCGGTGGCGCGTGTCGATGAAAAGACGTCGCGTCGTCGACGCGTCGACGTGTCACGCGCGCACTCGGCGCACATTTGCGCTTTTTGGACGGTTCGCAATAGACACAAAACTGACCCTTCACAAACCATGATTTAACAGAGACTCTCACCCTAGGTCAAAAGCAGGAATGGTGAATCGCCAGACGGGCCCAAAACAGTGTTTTATACTGAATACCCATAGTACACGCCATCCGAAAGGACGCCTTCCAGTGCAGAGCGAAGACGTCACACTGAGACGCGCGAAATCACGCAATGTTTGCCGTTCAAGCCACGACGCGCATCGGTACGTAGTACATCTCGTCGACGACGACGCGCTCACGTTTCACTCGCTTTTTTTTGTGTCTGTGTTTGTCATCATTGCCGGTGCCGGCGGTGACTCGCACCGCGTGGGGCGACGGGTGGACCGGACTCACGCGGGCGGCGCATCGCGATGGGGGGTCGCGCGTGTAGACCGTCGGTGTCGACGGGCGACGGCGACGCGGGTACGGTAGGGGCGCTGAGAGCGCGTGGATGTGTGAGGGATGTTTTCGTGCGAACGCGCGCGGGGTGTTGAGACGGCGCGCGATCGCGTCGACGTCGAACGACGTCGAGGAGGGTGACGGGAGCGTCGGGACGGGTGGGTGAAGACCCTAACCCTGAAGGACGCGAAGGGAGGCGAGACGTGCGGCTTTGGGCACGCGTGAGGGCGTCTCAAGGCGGTGTGTGCAAACGAAGAGGACATCGGCACGGGTTTGCGATGCGCCATTCGACGTACTGCGTCGTTTGACCCCGTTGGCGCGGCGATAATGCGATCAGCTGACTGACGTTGCTGAAATTTTTGTGTTTTTACTTACGCGCAGCGCTCTCCACGAGCTCCTTCGCCTCCAAGGCGTCCGCGCCGCGCCGCGGTGCCGTTCAAGTTGTCGCCGCGGACAAGCGCACTCGACCGGCCGTCGCCGACGTGAGCGATTTCCAAAAGTCCGCCAACGACACTGGCAGCTCCTCTGTTCAAATCGCCCTCTTGACGAAGCGTATTGAAGGTTTGACGGTGCACTTGTTGAAGAACAAGAAGGATTACGCCACGCAACGCGGCCTCAAGAAGCTCTTGGGCCAACGTAGCCGCTTGCAAAACTACCTCGCCAAGAAGGATTACAACGAATACGTCAAGACCATGCAAGGTTTGGGCCTTCGTGTCAAGTGATTTGGTTCGGTGTGGGGTGGGCGACTTGGCGCGAGACGATGCGCGCGAAGATCTCGCGAGTCGCGGTGTAGATGAATTCGTTACTTACTATTAGGCTTTTTATAATCAAAGGGTATCATTACTCACGTATTCTCGTCTCGGTATGCATCCGTCATTCCTCCTCGGGTCCGCTCAACGTCACATCCGACCTCGTCTCCGTTTTCGCCCTCCCGCGCGCGTCGCGATTGACGAGTCTTTTGAGTCGCACGTACATGTCGTGTGTGTAAACAGTATTAGTGGGAAAAAGTAACGCCCGAACCGAGTAACGCACGACGGGTGCACACGTCTCGTCGTCGCGTCGAACGCCACCCCGACGCCGCCACTCTGCGTCGTCGCCCGCCGGACGCGAGCCGCCCCCCGATGGAGCGCGTCGAATTGGCCGTCGTCGGCGCCGGGCGCGCCGCGCTGAGCGCGCTCGCGGCGCTCCCGCGCGAAACGATTAAAGACTGCGTCGTCATCGATCCCGCGGGCACTTGGTTGCACGCCTTTGCGTCTCGACACGTGCGAAACGGCGCGACGCATCTGCGCTCGACGGTGACGCAGACCCCGTTCCCGGGTGCGTGTGGGTTGCAAACGTACATCGAGGAGACGGGGCAAGGGCGGGAGACGGTGAAACTGAACGAGGCGTACGCGGCGATACCGAGCGTAAAGGTGTACGCAGAGTATTGCGCGTTGAGCGTGTCGCGACTGTTTGGAAACGCGCGGGTGATCAAGGGTGCAGTGGTCGACGTGGACTTTGTTAGCGCGGAGAGTGATGACGTGAAAAAGGCGATGCGTGATGGTGGGTTTGATTTGGGGCGGTTCGGGGCGATGATTTTGACTTTGGATGACGGGAGAAGAGTGCTCGCGGCGCGATGCGTGTGGACGGCGAAATTTTCAGTGCCGCTCGTTCCAGAATGGGTCCTGCACGCGCGCGAATCGTACGCGACGCGACGAGTTGAAGAGGGTCAAGATGTTATGGATTGTTCGAACGAGATATTAAATGCGAGAGACGTGGATGTGAGCGTGCCGAAAACGACATTGGGCAAGAGGATACTCGTCGTCGGCGGAGGCATGACGGCGGCGACGTTGGCCATCTCGGCGTGTCGAAGGGGGGCGAAATCGGTGACACTTCTCTCTCGGAGACGGTTGACGGTGAGTGAATTCGAGTGCGACGTCAAGTATTTTGGAAACAAGGGGCTTCGCGATTTCCAAGCGTGCGGTGATATGCAAAGACGCGCCGAAATGCTAGAGACGTTCGCGACTCACGCGACCGTCAACGAGTTTACGCATCAGCAATTACTCAAAGAACAGAATGGAAAACTTCTCATTCTCGAGCAGCGAATGATTACGAGTGTCACGTGGAATCACTCAAAAAAGTGTTGGCAACTCGTCACCGTTCCGAGCGAGGCTGCGACTGTCGAATTTGAGTCTGAGCAGTATCGCCGATTTCGTGAAGGAGGTGTCAAACCCGAAGAATCTGCATTTTCCAATTTTCAAAAGGAGTCTCTGTACGATTTCGATACGATTTGGCTCGGCTGCGGCGAAGTTACAAACGTTGCGAACGATCCCGCGCTTCAAAGTCTCATCTTAGCGACAGAGATACAGATTTGCAAAGGCCTCCCGACGCTCGCAGAGGAGACGTTTGATTGCGAGCATAATCAGGGATTGTCTGCGGTCGCAGGTGGAGCCGGTGGATGTCGATGGCCCGGTACATCGCTCTACATTATTGGCGCGTACGCTAGCCTGACGATAGGACCCGGAGCGGACTTAGCAGTGGGGCAACGAATCACTGCAAAGCAAATCGCCACCACTATGAAACGACACCAATCCATGATTCTTCGTAAAATCGATCCGTATGCCGTAAAGAAACACACTGCCGACGAATGTAGCACTCCTCATTCGCATGAAGTGCGCACGAACGGTGGGCCTCCAAAGCTTCCGATTGAGATGCGCGCGAAAGGTATCATCGACATCGCGCAAATCGTTCCGCAAGGCATGAAGCTCGTTGAGCTGGAGCAGTACGACATGTATGAAGAAGACATGACGATGGATATCCGTGTGAAGCTCCCGGAACAAATTGCGAGCGAAAACATATGCGTTTGTTTTGAGCGCCAGGCGCTCGAAATGTGGGCGATAGGACGATCTTGCGCGTACAGATTTTTTGTACAGAAATTGTACAAGCCTGTCATCGTGGATCGGTGCAACCACAGAGTCTTTGCGAAGAAACAGCGAGTCACTCTCAAAATTCACAAGTACAACAACTTGTATTGGCGGTTTCTCAAAGGCTGATCGCGGCGCGCGACTTTACCGACGAATGTGGGGCTTCTAATGATGATGTACATTGAGCGAACAATACAATTTACAACTCCTTATCAGCTTCGGCGAAGACGTTCGCGCCTTCCTCCTCGATGTACTTCAACGCGTCCTCGAGCTCTTTTTTACGCGCCACTTGAATCTCTGCGACTTCTTGCGGCGTCTTCCACACGCACTTCTTGAGCGTGTGGCAAATATCGTAATGACGGTTCTTTTGCAGCGAGTAATGCAGCAAAGCCTGGATGTACGATCGGCTCTTCACAATGTCGTAACAAACTTGCTCGAGCTTCATCTTCTGACGGGCAATTCTGTACGGGTGCGTCTTGAGCGATCTGACGATGAACCTTTGGGTGTCAAGCTTGGCTTCGTACTCCTTGTCGTCCTCTGCGATTTCCACCGAGTTCTCCTCAGCCATGCGAATCGGGTCGAAACGCGTTTCATCCTCCCCCAAAAGACTGTACAACTCGTAACCGAGCAAACCGGTGTCAATGGCCCATCGGTACTCGTTCAGCGACTTGGTGGCGCGCTTACCCATCTCCGTACCCTCGTACTGCCCGTGAAGTTTCAACTGGCTCACCGCCCGCAATCTCAACCAAGCCGCTCCGACAATGCTCCCGGTAAAGTTTCCGACCCCATACTTCTCACCGAGCTTATTCCCATCGCAAAATTCATCCGGATCCGTCAACTCACTCATGTAATCGTACATCGCGCCCCCCGTCACGTCGTCGGGATGATGAAACTTTGTCCGCACCGTTTCATCGTACAAACTCTTCGTCTCATTCAACACCGCCATGCACGCCCCGCACGTCAATCCGTGCATGAACATCGTCGACAAGTCATCCGCCAACAATTGTCTTCCATCAAAGTCCGCCGCGTACGTCGGCCCCTTCAAAGGTTCGGGTTTCTTTTTCAGCGTGTCGGTGAAATCTTCACCAAACTTGACTGCATGTGCGCTTCTCGCGACGCCCGCGAGCGCGAGGAGCGCGCTCACGACGCGCGTGCGCGTCACCGTGGTCGTCTGTCGGGCTTTATTCGTCGTCATATCGTTGATGGGTTCGCGCGATGCGATCGTACGGGTGTCGGCGCCGATCGTGGCGCGACGCAATGCCGATTAGCTGAAGGTGTTGGGTTGGATTTTTAGCTGAAGGTGTTGGATTTTTACAAGATACAAGGGAGACTATTTGGATTGAAGACAATAGGAATTAACGACGCCGACGCGTCGCGCGGGACGACGAGGATGCTTTTTTCGCCGCGCGAGAGGACCCGATCGAGACGGTCGGGGACGCCCGGCGACCACCAGATGGCTTGGATGCGGGTTTGGGTTTTGATTTGGCCGAAGAGGATTTTTTAGCCGAAGCGGCGGAACGCTCAGACTTGGACGGTGTCGGCTTGGATTTTCTGGCGCGTTTTGCCGGTTTGGCGTTGGCATCGATGGTTCCGAAGTTGGAACGGGCGAGCACCCAGGAGAGAATCTCGTCGCAGATTTCGTCGCTCGTGGGTTTTTCGTGACACAAGTCGTGGAAGACGTCGTCCACCCATTCCAAGCGCTTGTCCGAGGAAGACGCGCGCTCGTAGAGCATCGCACTGCCCTTTGGATCGGTGTACACGTCGTCGCGACCGTGAAACGTAATCATCGGCATTGTAATCTTCTCAATAACTCCCGGTTGCTTGAGCGCGAGAGAGGCGAGATAAACCTCTGCCGCGACGCGCACCCGCGTACGTTTGACGCCCGACGGCCACGTCAACACGTCGTTCTCCACCTCTTGCTGAGTAAGCGGAAACTTTACATTCTTCACCGTTTTCGGCAACGGAACGGTTGGAATCATCATGGAAAGAATCGTCGTGAACGGCAAAAGAATCTTATTCAACGGCTTGGCGGCGATGCGATCCAAACTCAACGCTGGAGCTAACGCGACGAGTCCATTTGCCGCGTCCGGGTAGTCTATCGCCGCCCGAGTCGCCACGTATCCCCCCAAGCTCGTACCAACCATGAAAACCGGAGTTCCATCCGCAAACTCCGTCTTGAGCTTGCCCACAAAGAGCGCAAAATCATCCACCAAGTGTTGAATACGTTCAAAGTAGCAACGCTTTCCGCGCGCGTAGTCTGAGCGTCCATGTCCCTGATGATCTAAACAAAACAGGCTCACTCCCGCTTCATTCGCGCGTTCGGGCCACGACGACGCGTAGTGTTGTCGCGGGGTCCCCGGTGGGTTGCTCGCGAGCATCTCAAAAGACCCGTACACGCCGATGCCGTGGGCAAAGGCGATGACCGCTTTAGGTTGCGCAACTTCCCACGAGTACCATCGTATTTTTAACCCGTGTTGATTGAAAAAGTGACCCGTGCGAGAGACGTTTGCCGCCTTGGTTTTGAGCTCTGGTTCCCACTTTCTCTTTGGGTACACCTCCATCTTCGGTCTTATCGACGTACGTGGCTGGGTACAGTCGCGGTGTGACACGATGGTTCGTCGTGCGTCAAGTCTCAGTCTTGCGCGCCTGCGGAGCCGTCGACTTTGGTTGGATTGAATAGAAATGCGGTTGTCGCGTATCGTTGACAAAATGAATGTGCTAGAGGCAAATCGTTCGACTATCTATCGCGCAAGAGTGCGCTCTCTACCAGAGCCCACCGCGTGGCGTGCGCGCTGCGACCAGGTAGGTGGCTGACGCGAACGATTTGCTGCTCGACGCTCGCGAGCGCGCGCGCCAGATTTGAAATCCACATTGCGCCCTCCGTGACGGCGGGGGCATAAGCCTGGGCAACTGCCTCGTCGACGACGGTGGTTTTGTCGTTCAAACTAGAAACGATGGATTCGATGACGGACGGATCAACCGGCTGCGGCGCGAAATCGTCGGGTCTAAACTTGGTTACGATTGCAGCGAGAGTCTTGGTGCTGAGTTTGTGGCACACAATGTCGGCGCGGAGTTTCGCGTCAACCAGCGCATCCTTGGGAATCATGCACACGTCTGCCGTCGCTCGAAGTTTTGGAATGAGCGCATCCACGCTCGTACCGAGACCAGTGCTCACCGCTGCGGCGGACAAGGCTGAAATGGCTCGCTTCAATTCCGCGCCGGCAGAAAAGGTGAGCGCGCCGCCCCCCGGAAGCATAGCGTTGCGTTCCGGGTCATCTGATGGGCTCAACATCATTTCTAAAACTTGAGAATCAAACTTCAAGAGAAGATCGATGAGGATGCCATTTTGGAGATGCGTGAGAAGCGGCTTAGCCGAGCTACCAGTCTCAGCGGTGTTGGCGACGGAATCGACACCCAATTTCGCCTTTGCGAATTGGAACATCGCCACCCACGCTCGACCGATTCGATCACCGTCACCCCTGCACGAACCAGTGACGTTTAAAAGGTTCCACGTTCCTTTGCTGCTGGACAAAAGTCCCCCAAAAGTGCTTTGCCAAAGTGCATCCAAAGCGGCATCTCGAGCGATGACTTCGAGTTGGAGAATATCGCGAGTGTCCAAATCATCCATCGTCGCCAAGCACACTCTGCAGGCGACGATTTGCGCGCATAAGAAGACGAGTCGATGCGGATTGGACGACGCACCCTTGATAGCGACGCCGAACGCATCCATGACGCGGTTGAATTCAAGCTGCGCTGCATTCGAGCATCCTGACGTTCGAGCGGCGGTGATGCGCTCTTGAAGACCGAGAGCCATTTGAAACTTGGCGTCTTCGGCGTAGCCGTGAATCAAGACATCGGACAGAGACAAGCTGATGAGCTCGCTCTCCAACGTATCATCTCGCGCTGGCTTCATGACGGAATCGGCAAATCTCGCACCAGCTGCTGGGGTGTAGAAGACGTCTTGGTGATGCAATGGGGTGGTCATGTCTGGTGAGTGCTCGGTAAAGTACATCGACGCGGCTTCTTCGGAAATTTCCGTTTCGACGTACACGTCGACTGAGCTTGTGCCCCCTTGTTGCGTGTACAATCTCGTCTCTTCTACCTGGACGCGCAGGCGTTCTTCTTCTAGTGCACGGCGCTGCAACTCTTCTTGCGCTTGAGCGGCGGCGACGGCTTCTTCCTCAGCGATGCGACGCTTTTCCTCTTCAAAAGCCCGGACGCGTTCCTCCTCTTCGATGCGCGCGCGTTCGCGCTCCGCCTCGGCAGCCCAGTGTTGTTCCTCCTCTAATCGCAAGGCTGCTTCGCGACGCGCTTCTTCTTCCTGCGCAAATTGTTCCTCCGCAAATCGTCGAGCTTCCTCTTCGGCTTGAACGCGCTCCGCTTCGATTTGCGCTTGCATGGCTTGTTCTTCCGCGACTCGGCGCTGCTCCTCTTCGAGGCGAGCGCGCGTCTCTTGTTCCTCCGCAACTCGTCGAGCTTCCTCTTCAGCCTGAACGCGCTCCGCTTCGATTTGCGCTTGCATGGCTTGTTCTTCCGCGACTCGGCGCTGCTCCTCTTCGAGGCGAGCCTGCGCTAAAGCTTCTTCCTCAACCCTTCTCGCTTGTTCCTCCGCCGCGACGCGTTCCGCTTCAATTTGTGCCAGGCGCTCCTCTTCCAGTCGAGGTCGCTCCATCTCGTACTCCTCCTGTTCCTGCTCTGACGCGGTCACGACACCAACCGTCGCTACCGCACTAACTCTGTGTTCGATCGATTGCGGCGGCATGAACTCATCGGCTCCCGGGACGCCTTCGTCGTCGTCGTCCGTGTCCAAATCAGAGTCGAGCAGGAAACCGTCCGAATCCACCTCTCCTTCAGCCGGAGACGTCGGCGGAGTGGAACGCGTCGCGAATAATTCATGCCTCGCCGCCTGCACCTCTGCGTCATCCTCGACGACAGCCTCGGTCGCACTAACATCCGGGGTCGGCGCCGCGCCGACGTCAACGTTCGCGTTTTCATCCTGCGTCGTCGCGCGCTTTTTAAACATCGAAGCCATGCTCGTGAGCGCCGCAACCTGATCCGACTCCTGCGTCTCTTGCGCCGGCTCCGATCGTTCTTGAAACCTAGACGCCGCCCACTGATACCCATCACTCGGCGTCGGCGTCGGCGTCGGATCCGGTGCCGAACCAACCGTCGTCGCCGGATCAAACGTCGGCGCGGGCGTACCCGTCGGCCGAGCGCGAACCGTCACCGTCAACCTCGGCGTCCCCACCCGACGCGTCACCATCTCACTCGCCTCCACATTCACGCTCTCCGTGTACCCATTCACCCCGGCGTCGACGAACCTCGCTAAATCAATCTCCCCAGCGCCCACCGTCGTCGTCTCGACATTCGAACCTCTTCGCGCGCCCTCTGGCAGCGCCAAGATGAAAAAACGCAAAATCTTTGCTCGACATCCCTTTTCCCCTCCGCCCCTCTTTTGCATCGTGCAATCCACCTCGAACGCTTCATCAAACGCGTACCTCGCGCTCGCTCCGTCCTCGCGCGCCTCTTCCGGTCGCACCCGCGTCGTTCCTCGCTGTTTCCCGCTCCCGCGTTCCCATCCAATCGCAATCTGTCGAGGGTCTTCACCCACCGCGCGCGCCCCGCGCGTCCACGGTTCGAGCGCGTGGACGGTGACGGTGAACGTCACCGCGGTCTCCTTGGTATTTTTTTTACTCGCGAGTTTTTTCAACATGCGAAATCGGTCGAGGTCGGGCGCGCTGTGCGGACCCGAAGACCCGGCTCGAACCAATCAATCAATCCAAATCTACCGGTACCAGTAGTAGTCTGATGGAGCACCCTCCTGATGCCACACTACACGCCGCTCGATGTTTGTTTGGTGTGCGTTTGGACGAGCACCGCTCGGTCGCTGCGAAAGAGCCTACGCTACGAATTAAAACGCGAAAGGATCGAGATCTAGGGATGATTGGGGACGGAGCGTCGACCCCGGGGGTGTCGGGGGCGGGGCACCGAAGGGATCGTCGTCGAAGGAGGCGTCGACGATTGGAGGTTTGCCCGGGGTCGGGCCGGGCGAAGGCGGAACGCCAAAGGGATCGTCGTCCAAGGAGGCGTCGGATGGATCCGGGCAGGGGTAGGGCTCGGGGTTTGGTGGTGGTGATGCCGCGGCTGCGAATGGATCTGCGTCGAAATCGTCAAAGAAACCGCCTTCGTTGCCGTCGCCGAGGGCGGCGGCGACGGCGGGGATTTCAGAGGGCGTCTTTTGATGCCTCGCGGCGGCGGTCGTCGGGGCGGAATGCGCGGTCGGGGCGGTTGCCTTTGGCGGCGATGCAGCCGTCGTTTCCGGTGTTTCCTCGCGCGTCGTGCGACCCCAGCTATCCCACTCGTCGAAAGTTGACTTGGCCTTGACTGACGCCGGCGATGCCGCGGCTTGAGGTTCGCCAAATCCAAAGTCCACGAGCGGCGCCGAAGCTTTTTGCGGCGCGGTAGTCGTCGTCGGCGCCGTCATCAGTTGTTGCCTCTGTTCCTGCGCGACGCCATTTTCTTGCCTTGATTCTAACTGCACCGGCGCGACGCGCGGTGCGATGGGTTGTTCCCTTGACTGTTGCGTCAACGCGGCGTGACGAGTCTCGAGGTCTCTGTATTCGTTGCTGAGTTCGGCGTGTTCCTTCTTGGACGCTTCGATGCGTTCAATCGGCTGAGACAGTTGAGCCGCGAGCGCTTCAACCTTTGCGCGCATGGCGTCACACTTCGCTCTGAGCTCATTCACCTGCGACTCCGCGGAATCGGCGCGATACGCGGCTTCGGTGATGCTCGCCTCGCACTTTCGAACGAACAGCGCGAGGTTGGACAACACCTCTTGCGCAGCGTGCGCGCTGAGATTGTTTTGACGCTCTCGCATCTCTTGCTCCCAAAGTTCACGATCGCGATTCTCTGCGTCCGCCTTGACGCGAGCCGTGAGCTCGCGGTCCTGCTCTGGCATCGCCTCCACGTTCGCCATGGGACCGCGATACCTGTACTCCTCGTCGGGTGCGACGTTTTGCGCCGCTGCGAGATTTTCGAGCTGTCGCCTCGCGTCGCTGGGCGTGACGAGCCCGTTGGTGTTCATCGTGAATTGCTGCGCGGGCGCTGCGTTCTGCAGTGGCGGCTGCACCGCCTGTGTTTGCTGCTGTGCACTTCCTGGAGTCATGCTAAACGGTGGAAACTGACCGGGCGGCAGCGTCGCGGGCGGCATTCGACCATCGCGCGCTTGTTCAGTCAGGTAAACGGCGACGACGAACTCGAGCCAGCTCAGGGCACCGTCTTTATCTATGTCGCTCAACTCCCAGATATCCTTCAACACGTGTTTCGGCGCGTCGATACTGAGTAAAATTGGCGAAATCTGTTGACCGCTTAATCGTCCATCCGGCGCTCCGTTCGTGTTGGCCAAGAAGAGCTGCTGATACCTCTGCCAATCACTCGGACCAATCTCTGGCCACGGCTGCGGCGGACTCACAGATACCGGCGGTTCGGGTAGCGGCGGCCCCACAGCCGCGTAGCTTGGAGCAATGTCCACTGGGGGCATCGCGTATGGCTCACCGCTAGGAACGGCGTGCGTCGAAGACGATGGCGGTGCGTCAAAAGTCAACATTGCCGGCTCGGTCGCCGTTGGTTGCGGCCTCGTTTGTGCTTCGACCGGCTGAGACGCGGCCGCATCCCCGTTCGCAAACTCATTAGCCCATCCGGACATGGCAAAGAAATCATCCTGTGCCGGAGACGCGAACGACCCGTCGCTCTGTTGCCCTCCGCCAAAGTTTTCAAATCCCGCATTCACGCGCCGCTCGTTCGCTTGACTTTCGCCCGCGTACGCCGCAACCGGCGCCGCCTCCTCAACCGCCATCTGCTGCTGCGCCACCACCGGCGTCTCGTACGCGCTCGGCAACTCCAAACCCATCATCTTTGGTTTCGGCAAACTCGCCGTGTCCCCTCTCTGCACCCGTTCGTACACATTCCTCGTAATCGTTCCGTAGTGTTGAAGCGCTCCGATGAGTGTGCACGCCAGCGAAAATGCGCTTCGATCCAAGTACCCAACCCCGTCGGGATCCGCCGCGTCCCACAGCTTCACCAGCTGATCCTTCGGGAGCTGCGCGCGCATAAAAAAGTGCACAGCCTCGGCGCCGGACACTCGTCCGTCTTGGTCGACGTCCGCGACCGTGAACCACGCGTCGTATTCGTTATTCATGAGTGACTGAATCAATCAAAAAAAATCAGATTACGAAACCGAGTGTTTGTTTACCGAGGACGACAACCGACGAGAAGGACGCTCAGTCCGGCGCGCGATCGAGGATCGTTCGTTCGACGCGTCGCGGTGTCCTTCGCTCGCCCGTCGGGTCGGACGTTCGCGCGAGTGTCTGACGAGAGACTGAAAGGTGCAACACTGTTTTTAAAAGCTCGTCGCGGCGGCGCCTGCAGAGGTTGTTTCAGCAGAAGAGGCGCGTCGCGACCAGAGATGACGGCGATGACAACGACGACGAATGTACCGTATTAAAAACAATAAAAGTTCGTGGTACGTACGTCCCTATCGATCGATTCTAAGCAAACAATCCTAATGGTTCACTAGTAACGTAGAGCGGCGCGAAGGAGAAGGAACGCGCGCTTAGAGCTCATCCTTGGTGGTTTGGGATGCTCGGCTCTTCTTTTCGGCGGCGCGCTTATCCTTGATCCATTGTGGGATTTTGTACGCCGGTTTGATGATGGTGGGGAACTTTTTGAGCGCCGGTGGGTAGGCTCCGGGGCAGAAACCGCTACCGTCGGCGTGGTCGCACATGCGGTTGGCGGGATTGGCCACCCACGCCTTGGATTCTTCGTCGACGTTCATCACCTTGTAGATGCGCACCTTGCGGTACTTGGAAGTGTACACTTCTTGGAAGTGCTCCGGGTCCACTTCGCCGTGCGGGGAAACTAGCTTAAACAACAGAGAAGAGGCCATCTTCGGAGTGGGTCTTCCGTGGCGATCGACGCCGAAGGTGCTCGTAATCTTTTCCATTTCGACAGCCGTGGCGCGACCGCTACCGATGGAGGCGCCGATTCGGAACAAGTGCGGGCTCTTGGCCATGTCGTCGCCTCCGCCGCCAGCCCACACGAGGACGTAATCCGCCAAGTGTCGAATGACTTTGTGCGCTTTCGCCTCGTCGGAAGTGAGCATGCGGGCCAAGTTGGCAATGTGCTCGTGGTTCCAAGTGTTGCCGTCGGCGATGGAGGTTCGGTTGCCGATACCGGTGATTTGATAACCGTAGTCCCACCAAGCCATGACACGCGCGTCTTCCGGAGTTTCTGCGCGCAACCACTCATAAGCTTCGACGTAATCCTTGACGATGATTGTGCGTCCGTCGTTCAATTGTCCCTTGAACATGATGCTCGGCTGGGACATGCCTTGCGCCATTTGATGCGAATAATCGTAGAACGTGGTAGCACTCGCTGCCACTTGAACGAGACCGATCGCAATCACGGCCAGTCGAAGGTTTCGAGCGATGTCCGTGTTCCACGCTCGCGCGAGCTCCTTTTTGACGAGCGTCGCCAACGGATCTTCTTTACCAGCGTTAGCAGACTTTTTGCCCTTCTTCGTCTTCGCCGTCGCATCTTCCTTTCTCTTTTCAGCCCTGCCTTCGCCCTTGACGATCATGATGCCGTCTTCAATTGCGTAACCGACGCAAACACCCACCAAGCACGCGGCAATCGGGCCGAGGAAAATGATCAGGCGCACCATGCGGTTGGCAAAGTAATACGCCACGATGGCATACAGCGGCAAGAAAAGCGAGCCGGCGGACCCCTCGTAGAGGAAGTGCGCGACGGAGAAGCAAAATCCGATCGGAGCAATGTAATAGTTGAAGTGTAAGAATCGATAATACGAATCCGCAGTGCCTGGTTGATGCTCGGCGACGCTGTCGACGAGAGGATTACCAGTCTTCGTGTGCTTGATGAACAAGCTCTTCACGCGAATGGATAACCCGTTGATGCTGTACAAACCGGTCGTTTGGAGCGCAATCAAAACCACCACACCGGCAACGCCCGCAAACATGTACATGCGCAATCGTCGTTGCCACTTTTGACGCAGAGTCAAACCCGGAGTCATCGTGCGTTCGGTAAATTCAAGCACTTGGAAACCAAGAAAGACAAACATCGGTCCGAGTTGCTCGGCCGACGTGAACGGCAACGTGCCAACGACCGGGAATTGCAGCGCACCAATCGTACCGATGACGAAGAAGAGTGAATACGCCTTGTACAGAGAGGTGTTGTACCTGTTGTACAGGACGAGAACGGCGGCGTGAAGACCGACCATGTTGAGCACAAACGTGTAACCACCCCACGCAGCCACCATGTACGTGTACGCCAATCCAGCGAGCGCACCGATCGGCCAGGAAGATTCCGTTCTTAACGCTCGCGTCCACGCGTAAAACGTCAGGCACATCGCGGTGACGGCGAGAGATTCGTTATCGTATCCACCCGCCACGGAACGCATCGTGTGTGCCGGAATGACGGACATAACGAGTGCCGCGATCACCGCCGCGTTCCCGCTTCCACTGCACTCCTTGGTCAATAACGCCACCAAAAACGTCGCCACCGCCCCAAACCACGCCGGGAAGAAGACACACACGTCATTCAAGCTCATCTCGATTCCCAACGCGTTGAGTAATCTCCACAGCGCCACCGCCGTGATCTGCATTCCCGGGTAAATCGTCGTCCCCACCGGTCTTCCCAGCGGATACCACGACATGTAATCGAACCACGTGCTAAACTTTTTCCACCCATGTTCCGCCAAGTACTCGGTCGCGCGGTAGTTGAACCACGGGTCGAATTCGTGGATGATCCTTCCGTACTCTCGCACCGCGTACAGGCGAATGTCAATCGCGGCGTGGAGCGCCGCAACGAGAAGCACGGCGCGGATCGCCCCACCCGGGGTGAGATCGATGAGTTTCTGCATCCTCACGCGTTGACGTACTGCAAACGCCAAGCAACTCGGTCGGTGAGTCGACGAGTCGCGGGCGTGCGGAGTGACGATCGACGTTGGAACTTTCATCTTGTTTTCGCTTTGCGACGAAAGGGCTTTCTGGACAATACAATCGCTGTTACAAACGCGATGCGCGCAAACAAACAAACAAATAAGCAAACTCTAAATAAAACGATTAATAGTGCGTCGAGCCGTGGAACGTTTGCCGAACCGAACGTCGAACGTCGCGACTCTCAATGAGATCCGCCTGAGTCCAACCACGCCAAATACCGTTCTTCCCGCGTCAAATCCTCCTCACTCACGCAACACACATCCACACCCTGACGCAACATCAACATCTCGATCACCTTGTTCGCCACCTCGAACGCGCTCACGAACGAATCCGTGAAATCAAACGCCAACAAATCGTTCGCCAGCGCCATGACCATTCGCTGAAACGCCTCGTCGTCCACCTCACCCGTCTCCGCCTCGACCCTCGCCGCGCGCTCTACGCACTTGGCGTACGATTCCGCCGCCGCGCGTCCGATATCAGCATTGATCGCCGCACCGCGTTCCCACTCTTCATCGAGCCAAAACGTCACCATGCCCTCGACCCATTCGGGCGACGCAGCGTCGTCACCACGAACCCCACTTTCGACGCGAAGCGCCGCGACGTTCCGCGTCGCCGCGCGCTTCACTTCACGCGAACGCGATGTGGTCGCCGCCCACCCGTCTCTCGCCTTCGTCGTCGTCGTCGCGGCGCGCGCGACGGCGCTCTGCGCGCGCGTGGTCGTCCGCATTCGACGCGTCCGTCGCGTTATCCAGTCTTCAGGTGCTTTTTTTTTGAAATCATCTGTTGGAGTCTCGTCGAACGTCATTCAACGACGCGAACGCGTTCGCTCGGACGATCGCGCGGGGTTGCGACGACTCGCGCGTTGGGAAGTAACATCGCGTGCAGCATCGCGCGGATTCAAACGAACGAACGAGCGTCGTCGTCGTCTTCGTCGTCGGGAGCGTCCTCTGATTGAGATTTTCATTTTGAACATCGCATCGAAACGAACGCGATGGTTGACGGCGCTGGACCTAAGATTGGCGACGCGCGGTCACTTTGGAACTTTACGCCGAGCCCGGGATGGTCGAAGGATGAGGCGTACGCGCTGAGACAGCTTTTGAAAAAGTTTGGAATTGGAAAGTGGGTGCAGATCGTCGACTCGGGCGTGTTGCCGGGGAAGCAGATTCAACAGCTCAACGGACAGACGCAGAGACTACTCGGGAAACAGTCACTGGCAGAGTACTCGGGAATGCGGTTGGACGTGGATAGGATTCGTATGGATAACGACGCGTTGGAAAATGTGATTCGGAAGAATGGGTTGATCACGAACCAGGGTGGGATTCGGTCCAAGGAGGAACTCACGGCGTTGCGGGCAGAAAATTTGAAGAAGTACGGATTGTCAGATGAGGAAGTGGCGGCGATTGAGCTCCCGGCACCGCCGCGCGCGGCTGGACTCGGCGCGGAGATTTATATGGGTAAGAATCACAATCGGGGAGGGGTGGGTGGATCGGATGTAGTGACGGCGACGACTCAGTTGGACGTGATGAAGTCTGACATGGAAGCGCTCAGCGCCCGGCAGCAGCGAGCCTTGGTCAAGGCGCTCATGGCGCGCGTCCAAGACTTGCTGACGGAGTGCCTCGAGGATGACGTTGAAAATCGTCCCGCCGCGTCGAATGAACCCGCGCAGGGGGTAGCGGCTGTCAAGCAGAAGAAACCCGCCGCCAAGCGAGCGAAGAAGCCCGCCACCAAGCGAGCGACAAAGAAATCCAAGAGAGGTTCTGACGACGAAGATGACGGCGCCTACGAAACGGTGGACGTCGCGCAAGACGACGGACCCGTGGCGATGTTGATGAATATGGGATTTGCGAAGCAGCACTGCCTCGCCGCGATCGCCGCGTGCGGTGGCGACACAGAAGAGTGCGTCGAATGGTTAATGACCAACGTAGCGTGAGCCAACTTAACTTGTCAATCTATACTAATTTTGTGTGATCAATACATGGAGAGAATGCTTCTAAAACCTATCGGACTCGCGCGCCCCAAACCTACAGCCCAAACCTATCCGGCTTGCGCGTTCCGTCTTTGAACGAACCAGTTTTCGCCCCGGTGGCGCGTTGCGCGGCGGTGGCCGCTTCCGGCATTGTCCACATTTGCGTTTTACAATCAAAGTACCCACCCGTTTTCGGATCGTAGTAAACTTGCGCGGCGACGTCGTAGTAATACCCACTCGTCGAATCAAACCTCCACCCGCTCACCTCTCCCCCGTTGGCCGCCTGACCCATCTCTCTCGCTGCGTCCGCCGCGCTTGTCGGACCCGCGAGCACCTTTCGCGCCACCGCGACGCCAGTCCCCACAGCCTTCTTCTTCACAGGTCCCTTTTTGTCCACCTTCATCGTCGCGGCGTCCTCCTGCTCCTTCTTTTTGTCATCTTCCTCCTTCTCAAAGTCCGCCGTCGACACGTCCCGGCGGTCCTTCACGCCGACCGCCGCGTCTCTCACGTTTGTTTTTGGCTCCAACGCCGCCGCGTCGTGTCCGTTGTACGCGCTCGTGTCCATGATTTTAATCCCACACTGCGAACACACCCCTGCGGCGTGCGCGCACACGTTACAGTGCGTTCCACCGGTGTGGAGTGAGCACCTGCACGTCGCGCACTTTGTCGCCGCGACTCTTCCGACGCCGTAGGGGCCGCGCCTTTTGGACGCCAGCGCTTTGTTTTCATTGATCGGTCGTCGCTCGTTGAGCGACTCGGTCGCCCCGAGGGCGAGGTCGCGACGCGAGACGGGTTTACTTGTGACGAGCGCCGATCCAGCTCGGAGTTTGGCTTCGCACTTCGTGCACACCATGACGCTCGAGAGGGGAGGCGGTCTACCGCGTCCGCGCCTCGAAGTGGCGTCATTCATGGGCGCGTTCGGCGCGCGCCATCGCTGCGGTTGACGATGAAGGACGCGCAGGATGGTCATTGTGATTAGTGGACGAGCGTCGCTCGCGGAGTCGGGCGGCGTGCCGGCAGTGCGAAGGAGAAGAGGGAAGAGAGGAGCGGCGGCGGCGTTCGGTTGCGCACGCGTAAAAGATTTGGAATGCGGTTTTACTAGGTGCGACGGGGCGCGTGACGCCGGGGGTGATCGAAGGGGGGGCGTCGGGAAAGGGCAGTACCGATTCATAGTTTCGCACGCGTTAGATGCGGACGAGATTGCGCGTTCTGTGCACGAATCGTACGGCTCGATCGCGTTGACCGACGACTTTGGACTCCTGAGCCTGGTTGGTTACGCATCGGCGAATCCAACGATTGCGGTGTGCGCGCTGTTGGCGCTTTTGTGGGTCGTGCCGCTGTTTATCGATGCCGCTTGGAAGTTTGTTTTGCTTCCGGTGGCTGTGGCGTTCGCGGCATTCGTCGCTGTGAGTGATCCGAGCGGGAGCGTCAAGTTTGTGGAATCGCTCGTCGACGAAATCGCGAAGCATCCGAGCGAGATTTTGGCCTTCGTCGGCTTGTTCGTAGCCTTGGCGCTCGCACCTTATCTGCTTGGATTCGCACTTGTTGCGCTCGTCGTCAATGGGGTGTCGGTGATGCCGAGTTCTCTCGCGCCGGCGCTTCCGCGCGAGCTCGTCGCTGCTTCGGATAAGCTCGAGCGTTTGCAACGCAAAGTGAATCCACGACTCAGTGAGATTGAGTCTTTCGCGAATGAGGTCCAGTCAAAGAGACTTGAGCTCAAGGCGGCGCGATTATCCGCGAAGCAAGGCGAATCGTCGCGGGATTGATTCGTTCATACTGATAATGATACATGCTGCTTGAAACAGCGTGTATCATTTGCGCATCGCGAGAGCATCTCCTTGTATAACAATTCACACACGATCGGATGCACCGTCGCGCTGGCATTCATTCGCTTTGATCATTTAATACCACACATATAGCGTCAATGTGCCATTATTTCACCTCTTCCCCCGTCTCATTTCCTTCGTCTGCATTTTAAGTCTATTCAAAGTCCTTTCATCGCATAGATGCCGAGCTCACTGAGAGCGTTTCCTTAATAATCGGCCTCGCGCACTTGAGGTTCGGCGACAAACACGGCGTCGCAAACCATGCCCACGCGAGACGCGTAGACGTGTCTGGAACACGCACAGAAGTCATGGCGCGATCGATGCGCTTGGCTTTACGAAGCGCCCGCTCGCGGTCTCGAAAGATGCGGACGATTCATCGTCCGAGCTTCATCGTACTTCTTTCGGGAGTCTTCGCCGCTTGGCGCAGTTCGGTGGGCCTTTGCCTGATCCCGTCATCGACGAACGTCATCACGTATCCCTCGCCGCTGCGTTCATCGGTGTGCCCGCCGGGGCACGACGGGTGTGCGCGGCTGATTCCGCACGAACTCAGAGAGTTAGGCTTGTCGCAGTTCCGCGAGCACGTGTTCGAGGTAGCGATCGAGAACACCGGAAGCGCGGCAATCATCGTCAACGGATGGAGCACAGACTCGCCCATGTGGCGAATTGTCGATACCGTCCCCGGCGAGCGCATCGGTGCGGGGCAGAAGAGGACGTATGAGTTGCGTTACAATAGCATCGGTTTGGGCAACTTGGTATCGTCGGTTGTTTTCCAGACGAATCTTGGAAACTTGCTCATGAAGGCGTCCGTCACGGTTTATAGAAACCCATACGGGTTCACGCCACTGATTGAGTCTGTGCCTTTCGACGTCCCCGTTGAGTTTGACTTGAAGATGTTCAACCCGCTCAGTCAGCCAATTGCCATCAGGCACGCCTGGACGACGAACCCAGATGTGACGTTGGAACCGGCTCTCGTGAAAATCAGCGCTGCGAACGAGAGACTGAAGAGCAGCTTGCGCGCAGAGGATCAAGAAGCACTGGCTTTGAAGTGGAATCTCGTACCGGGTGAAGAGACAACCATGCTAAGACTTAAAGTTCTCATTCGTAAGGATGACTTCACTACACAGAACACCGTTGCAGGATTTTTGGTGTTGAACATTACGTCGGAAACATTTCTCACGCGGATACCATATAAATTTATGCCTCACAAGAACCTTGTTTATGTCGTCGAGAAACATTTGGCATTCACGGATTTATCTAGCGCACGTGACAAGGACGTGGTTCATTTGCACGTGTTCAATTCTAGAAGTTCGGCGCTTGAGATCCAATCGGTATTTTCAGAGGATCCAGATAGAGACTTGTCGATCAAGTTTGGGAGTGGTACGATGGTGCCTCCTCTGAGCACCGTGCGAATCGCTCGAATCACCAGGAAAGGATCAATCGAAGGGTATTTCAAGGGAGTGATTCAAGTCCACACAAACGCATCGCACGTACCCTTGAGAGTGACGTACTCTTCTCTGGTTGTGCACGGTCACCTCGAATATGACGCAGATGAGTTTGTGTTTCAAGCCCCGGTAGGACCTTACGGAGAGCCAATCCAAGACAAAGTTCACGACAAAGTTCGCCGAATCAAGATCAAGAACTCTTACTCTCAGCCAGTCGAATTGCGCGCATGGCACATTCTCCCAGAAGATTTGACAAATCCAGCGTTCCCGATTCAATCGCTCACCGCGTTGGACGGACAAGTATTGCAGTCTGCTGAAAGTATGACGGTCGATTTACATTATGCGCCCAAACGTTACCTCGCAGCTATTTCATCCACGCTGCGTATTTTACACAACGCCTCCAAAGCGGGAACACGGATTCCTTTGGTGGTTTACAGCGGTGAACTGACGGCGCAAAGCGACGTCGACTTTGGTGTTCTGGGCCTAGGCGTAAAGAAACGAATGGATGTCATTTATAGAAACGATAATCCGATCGCGGTTGAAGTTCACACCGTGACAATAAAAGGAGCGCGGCGCATCACAGCGATGCAAGCAGGAGTTATCGACTTGGAGGTTGGTGATGATGAAATGTCTGACGTAGGTGAATGCATCGAGAAAACTGGTCGTGTCTGTACCAAGGTGCTTAGACGCTCGCTGGACCCTGGTGAAAGCCTTAGACTGTCTTTAGAAGCTCATCCAAGAGAACTTCAAGATTCTGTGAGCGATGCAGAGCTCACGTTGAAGACGAGCACTGGTGTCGACACTGAAACTCGGTTGCATTTAGTCGCATCCAACGGCAAACTTCTCAGTGAAGACGGCGGATATATAAGCATAGAAATCCCGCTGATGGATCTCATAGACCAGGCGCACGAGCACGTCATGCACGACGTAATGGTGCACAGTACGCACAGCGTTCCGGTTGGAGTCACCTCGTTCTTGGAGACAGACTCGGATCTGCTGGGATTTGAGCCCTCCGGAGACGTTGTCATCGGTCCAGATGATTCTAGCAAGCTTGGAATACTCGTCTTTGACACGAGCCGTCAGTCCAACGTTGTTTCCAACTTTTTGGTGACGTTTCCAAGATCCTGGTCAAAGAAGTTTCAGATGCGTAAAACTCATCCAGAAGAATCGCTCGGTACCCACGAGGTTCCTGTCACTAAAGTTGATGTGCACAGACTTGGCGAGCTCAAAAAGTCTCTCGCTAGGTTGATTGAGGATGACGTGCTCGAAGCGCGCGGGAAGTTGTATTACGCATCGGAAGCGCGGGAAGGGCGTCAAACCATAGACGTTCGTGTTGAGCTCACTCGCCCGCAACTTCTGAAGGTGCGATCGCACGAAAATAGCCCTCTGCCAGATATCTCAGGAAGTGAGCTAGTTTCTAAAGGCGAGAAGGTGACTCTTCGCGTTAAGAATCCGTCTACTAGACGACAGCTGTGCATCCGCGCGCTGCCAGTCATCACCACTTCGCAACATTCAAGACGCAAGAAGCCTAAAAAAGAGTCCTTCCATGAAACGAATCTAAGAGCAGCGCGCTCTTTCGCACAGATGGGAGAGACGTATTTTGAAGACACCTCGCATGATCCTGGTTTCTTCTCGGAGTTGAAAGTGAGCAGTGCGGGCGTGTGCCTCCAGCCGGAACAAGAGATTGATGTTCTTGTGGCGAGCTTTGAGCCTCGCAAGAGGATGCATTCGTACGAAGGAACTTTTTGCGTGAAAAACGAATTCACCGTGCTCGAGTGTCTAGTTGTTGAAGGAGATTCCGGGACTTCAGTTTTTGAAGACGAAGAACCTCATCGCGATGCCACTTTGCCCATCGCGCTCATGGCGACGACGATGTGCGTCCTGATCGCTTACTTGTTAAACGCGCAGAAGCAACAATTTGTCGAAGAAGAAGTTGCTCCACGACAGAAATCAGTCATCAGACGTACTGAGCCTGTACCTGCACTCGTCGACACGGCGGCAGCTCCTCGTGAGCACGAGCCGGCGGGTCGTGCAGAGGAGCAGTCATTCGTCGCAGAACGGATGAAGGACATAGAGGATGTCGCTCTGCTCTCCCCTGTTTTGGATGAAGCGCCGGGTCGCGTAGAAACTGATTCCGCCATCGAGGTAGGTCACACATCACCTTCTCCAGCGGTCGCGTCACCAGCTACGACGGTGGCGTCTCCGCCAGAATCTCTGGATCGTGCAGAGAAGCGCAAGAAACACAAGGAGAAAAAATCAACAGACCGAGAAAAGACTCGCAAGAAAGATCGAGACTCTTTCGAAGGCGGCCGTCCGCGCAAAGAGAAGCGAGCCGCGGGCAAATCGTCGGTCGAGCCGGCGAAGACGCACCATCTCATCGCTCCGCGTCCTCCGCGTCAAATCATGGTACAAGCTGAACGTCAGAAGGCGGCGTCCATTGCTTCATCCTCACGTTCAGCCGATTGGATGAGCAAGACTCAAAGTCTAGGGGACGCCGACGAGTCGCGTTCAATGTTCGCCTATGATATTTCCGACCCGTTAAACCTCTCACCGGTACCTTCTGCACCTCCGTCGCGTCCTGGAAGCGTGACAAATTACAACATGTGGGGACATTCTGGTTCGCTTGGCGGATTTGACTCGAGCGGGCTCTTCAGTTTTCCAAGCGATGGCGTTGGAGCGCACGAAGAACACGACGAGTCGCACGACGAACCATTTTCGCCACAGAGTGTGAGTCGCTCGTCGAGTGTCTGGCGTAGCATGCTCTCAGAGTGGGAGAAAACGGCGGACGACACGAGTCGTTCGGAATTGTAAGACTTGTGAGCCGCACAAATATTTACCGTTTAGGGGTGTCAATTTAGTCTAGCTTAAACGTATTAGCTTTACAATGGATCTTCCAGTCCTAACTCAGACAACGTGTACTTCCACAACTCTTCCGAAGCGGCGTCGTCCAGAGCCTGATGACTAGGTGTACGTCGCTCGCAAGCCGAAGTGAAGTATGGTCCAATGACTTCTCCATCAATGGCTTCGCGTCGCGTCGCACAAAACAGAGAGCACCTCGCGCCTTGGTCGGGTGTGAGCAGAATGCGCGACATGATGAGCTTGTACAACACCTGAACAAACTTCGGTAGCGTGCGAACGACACCGGTGACAATATTACCCGGATGCAACGACATCGCTCTCGTACCCGGCGCCTTTGACTTCAATCGCGCGTCCAACGCGCGAACAAACATTACCTCGGCCAACTTGCTAGAAGCATACGCCGCTTGCGCACCATATCTATGCCTCTTAAAATCCATATCATCGAGCCTTAACCCCCCGCATAATTCGTGCAATTTACTACTGACAAAGACCACGCGCGCATCGCCCGTTTGCAACCCCGTCTTTTTCAACTCTTCCAACAACTCCATCGTCAGCAACACTGGCGCGAGAAAATTCGACTGCAAGTGTTGCTCCCTTCCATCTTTACTCGTCACGTACGCCCCAGACATGTCAAATATCCCCGCATTATTGATCAAAACATCCAATCTTTTCTCAGTTGCGCGAAACGTCCTCGCGAACGACTTGACGCTCTCCAGCGAATCCAAATCCAGTCGCATCACTCTACAATCTGGAGCTTTAGTCTTCAAAACCTCCGATTCGCGTGTCCAGTCGTCGACAAGCGCTTCACCTTTCGACGTCGTGCGACACGCGAGGATGACTCGCGCGCCGCGTTTCGTGAGCGCGCGCGCAGTCGTGATGCCGATGCCAGAGGTGGGTCCGGTGACGATGACTGTTTTACCAGTTAAATCTTCCGTGATAATATCGACGGCGCGGGTCGGAAGCGACGCGCAGTGGAAGCGCTGCAGCAGAACGTCATCGACGACGCCGGCGAGGCGCTTGAAGTACTCCATCACGGTCGCGGCGAGGTGTGAAGAGAGGATAAAAGTTTAGCAGAAAGTGCGCGTGGATTGATTTATGGTTCGCAGCTTTGCTCGCGCGGCGGCTCGGTTGTGCTCATTGGCCTTCGTACGTGACATTGACAACTAAACAAAAACAGTAACTGGCGCAAAATTCGACTGGGAGATTAAACCGCCATCTTCATTTCAATCTTCGGGTGCGGGTCGTAGCCGACGATTTCGAAATCCTCAAAGACAAACGAGTCGATGTCCTTCTTGTCTGGGTTGATTTTCAAAATTGGAAACGGACGCGGTTCGCACAAGAGTTGCTTTTCGAGCGGCTCGACGTGGTTGGAGTACACGTGAGTGTCCCCGCAGACGTGGACAAAGTCACCGGGCTTCAAGTCGCAGACTTGGGCAATCATGCACGTCAAGAGAGAGTAGGACGCGATGTTGAACGGAACGCCGAGACCCATGTCGCAAGAGCGCTGGTACATTTGGCAGCTCAGCTCACCGTTGGCGACGTAGAATTGGCAAAACATGTGGCACGGCGGGAGAGCCATCTCCTTGAGCGCCGCCGGGTTCCAGGCGGTGAGCAAGATGCGACGGTCGGTCGGGTTGTTCTTAATCTTGTGAATGACTTCAGCGAGCTGGTCGACACCTTTGCCGGAGTAATCGGCGTGCATGTTGGTGTATTCGGCGCCGAAATGTCTCCACTGGAAGCCGTACACCGGGCCGAGATCGCCAACTTCGCGTTCAGTCAAACCGATCGAGTCCAAGTACTCGCGGCTTCCGTTGCCGTCCCAAATGTGGATGTTCTTATCGGCGAGTTTATTGGCGTTCGTCTCGCCGGCAACAAACCACAAGAGTTCCTCTGCCACGCCTCTCCAGAAGACTCGCTTCGTCGTGAGAAGCGGAAATGAGCGACGCAAGTCGAAGCGCATCTGGTTACCAAACGTGGAAATGGTGCCCGTGCCCGTGCGATCGCCCTTGACTGCGCCCTGGTCGATGATTTCCCGAATCATTTCCAAATATTGGTACTCTTCGTGCTTAACGTCGCATCCCGGCGGGAGAAGCTCCGCTGCCTTGGGGCGGAACTTGCCCGTCTCTGCATCCGCGGCGACGTACGTCAAAAACTGGTACCGAATATCCTTCTCCATGATTGGACGAGACTGACCGTACAGCTTAAACTTGCTCGCATCCACCTTGGGAATAAAGGCGTCGCACTCAAATTCGCCCTCCACTTCGGTGAGGTGCACGGCTTCGCACTTGTCGCTCTTGAGCGCCTCTTCGTAAATCTGCGCCCCACCAATCACGAATGTCTTTTCAACCTTCTTATCGCTCGACGCGATCGCGCTCAGCGCATCCTCGATGGATTTCCTCACGAGCACTCCCTCTGGAAGCGTCGCCGCGCCCGCGCCGTTGTTTTCGTCATTCGCCTCAGCCAACGCCCCCGAACGACTCAACACAATGTTCAATCTCCCCGGAAGCGGTCTAAACTTATCCGGAATCGATTCCCACGTCTTCCGTCCCATTACGACGGCGTTCAACGCCTCCGCATCCCGAGTTTCCGTCGTGACCTTTTTAAAATACGCCATATCCTTGCTCAGTCTCCACGGCAGCGCTCCGTTCAACCCGACGCCCCCGCGCGTCGTCGCCGCGACGACAATCTGAAACCCATCGCCCGCCCCTCGGCTCATCTCCGCGCGATTTCGTTTCCCGTCTCTCGTCTCTTCCTTTCCCGGCGTAATCTCGCCCGCTGTGCTCTCTTCGTTCGGCGTCGCCTTCGTCGTCGCGGCGATGCCTCGCTCGACAGACCAAGCTGACGTTCCCGTTCGACGGGTGTACCCACTCGCCGCCGTCGCGATCGTTCTGTGCACGACTTCTCGTCGCAGTATCGCCGTCGCTCGCGTCGCGATCGTGATCTTCGTGATCGTCGTCGTCGTCGTCGTCGTCGTCCACTGCCGCGTCGTCGTCGTCGTCGAACGAAAGAGACGAGACGAGTGAGGAATCATTTTGAAAATCTTTTTGAATTTTCAACCGACAAAACCAAAATTAAAAATTAAACGTACACACTGGAATCGATCGGATCGGAACGCGCCGACCCTTGGTTGGATCGACCCTCGGAGACGCGAGACGACGGGCGAGGTTTTCCACCGGGGCGTCAGACCTCGGACGACGGACGACGAGGAGTCGACGACGAGGGGGGAAAGCCGCGCCGTACCGCACCGCGCCGCATCGCACCGCGCGTCGGAGGAGGCGCGGGGAGAATCGTCGCGCGCGCGCGCGAGAGAGAGAGTGTGCGTGTGTGTGCGTGAGAGCGACTGAGGGAGGATGCAGCAAGTACCGCCACCGCCGCCGGGTGGTCAACAAGGACAACGGGGACAACATCAGCAGGTTGCGGGCGCGCCGCC
>Ga0255761_10000396_pt1 | contig 40116 bp, 31 predicted proteins | sample 071ome_29_FD_179961 | JGI IMG/M metagenome (GOLD analysis project Ga0255761, IMG submission 179961) | Coastal salt marsh microbial communities from the Groves Creek Marsh, Skidaway Island, Georgia - 071407BT metaG (version 2) | ecosystem: Environmental > Aquatic > Marine > Intertidal zone >... | reverse complement strand
ACTCGTCATTCAGTAGTTGCCTCTCAGAAGTTGAATTTGATCCATTTAGCGATTGGATGCCCAATTCCCTCATTCTTTGGAGCGCCGCTTCGATACTTTTCAAAGCACCGTCGATCGTGTCGAGCATGCCTACTGCGTCGCTCGCATTATTAATTGCGACAACAGTGCCCCTAACTTGAGAAGTAAGTCGGCTTGATATGGCCATCCCGGACGCATCATCGTTAGCCGCATTGATGCGCTTGCCAGTAGACAGCTGCTCCAGTGCAACATTGAGCCCACGGCGATTAGCCTTGATCGCATTCTGAGCAAGTGTTGCGGCCGTATTTGTGTTTACTTGCAAAACCGTCTCGCTGGATAAGGCTATTCACGGTAAGAACATCGGACGATTGCTATAACCATTGAGTTGGCGCTCAACGGCTGTGAAACTCAATCGAATCCAGCCACACTCTCGAACAGCGAACGTTAGACGAATTGGGCACCAATTCCGGGTTACACTCCCGAGTACGCTCTGGCCGCGGGGCACAGTGAGCATTTATGAAAAATTTAAAAATTTAGTATGCAATGGGTGATTCGGCACGCATTGATGCAATGTCCTTGCAGAGTGTACTTTCGAGTATTAATCCTGCATGCTGAGCCAACGGTTCTATAATTTCGTTTCTGCTTTTTGGAGGTGTCCTGATGTTTATCAAACTATTAACAGCCTTAACCTTATTTCTACTAGTAAATTACATGGCTGTGGCAGATAGCTTTTCGCGGTTTCTCGATACAGCATCACTGGCGATTGTACTTGGTGGGGCATTTGCATTTGCCATATGTGGCCAAGGCGGCTGGCTAGCTCGTTCACGATTATCTAATGCTGCTGAGGGTGCGATAATTGCTGGGTGGCTTGGTGCGCTTTATGGCAGTGTTTTTATCTTGGGAAATATTGGCGAGACGCCTATAAACGAGTGGATAGGTCCTGCTTGTGCGGTGATGATGTTAACAATTTTGTATGGTTATTTGGTGAGTGCGCTATTAAGGATGATCATCATGGCGAGAGAAGTCTGAATAGCTCGCGGAGGTGCCGGTCGTGACAGCGGATTCAAGAAAAATGGAGGCAGCCTCTTCTGCGGTAAGATCGAGCTCTACTTGATGTGGATCTGGGGTTGCACCGGCAGGATACAAATCACTCTCTAGATTCGCTTTGGATGGGGCCGTGCGTGCGACGGCCAACAGCGAGCATGTTCTGAAGGATATGGACAAGGCATCCGTTCACGGTCAGAAACTGTTTGCTATAGCGTGAGCCACTGTTTCGGCGCCGTCTCTATGGCGAGCAGGAGTTTTGAGGGGCTTAAGAAGATTACTACCGGTTACGACGTCAAGTTGCAGATTATCAATACCCAACATCTTCTGGTGTGATGAGCGATAGCTTTGTTTGCTGTAGCGGAGATTACCAAAAAGGTGGGTACTGTGGATCAGACAAGAGGTGTTTCATAACGATGTCGGAAGAATCAGACAAGACCGCTAATTCCGGCAGTGAAGCGTCAGTGCCTGAGCAATCGGATGCAAGAATCCCAGTGCAAACCGCTGTATTTATTATCATGGCAGTGGCTTTTGTGGCTGGGACTGGATTGATGTTATTCGCACTGCTCACCTAGAGTGGCGACAATCGCTTTGACGATTTTTTAGCTTCTGTTGACCCGTCACGTCCGTACTTGTCGCCTCTGACGTCAAGTAAATTGTCGTAATTTGCAAGCTCTCGCTGCTTTCCAACCCATATATCATTAGCACTTAAGCGTCAGATTATGTTTGTGGTTACAACATATTTTGTCCAACTCCCTGCGCCGTTCGGAAGGCAATCGCTGGACCCCGGGCTTTTACATGCGTTGGCTGACTCAACGACATTGATTGAATTACGGTAAGAAAATGACTGATGGTGAATCAATTATCCTTCACTCAGAAGCTCTGCTGGAGGAAGTGAGTGCACTCGACTTGGCAGAGCACAGAAATGTCACTGATCCGCAGCAGCTGAGTGATAGCGGTGATGTATTTTTCATCACACGCGGAAAAGCGCTGATTCGAGAGGACTCGGTGCTATCTTCCAAACTCGATGCAACGCAAACGTTCGCGGAGGGTGACTCGATTTATCTTGCAGCGGCACTAAGCAAACGGCCACGTCACTGGAAATTCATGTTACCTGAGCCGCTTGAGGTGGTCGCGATCGGGGGCGACGTACTGCGAAAAGCGGTGATGACATCGAGTTTTCTGATCAACGAGGTTATCCGTAATAGCGTCACTCGAATCTTTGACGTAAAACAGCGGGAAAATGCAACGTTTGAAAGCCGTTTTCTATCTCAATTTAGAAAAATAGCGCTGCGCTCCAGTTACGGCGCGGGCGATTGTATTTATAGAATTGGCGATCCTGCAAAAGGTCTTTATTTTATCGAACGGGGACAGGTTTACCTGACAACGGCGAAAGGAGCGCGTTTCGCCGAGCTGGGCGAGACAGACTTTTTTGGTGAAACCTCTCTTCTCACGTCGGATCGACGTGGAAAAAACATTTATGCCAAGACCGATTGTTCAGTATTGTTACTTGATCGAGCAGCCTTTCAATCAATCATCGAGAAAGAGTCTGCCCTAGTTAAATTGGTATTGATCAATATTATTCAGGTTCTGGAGCATATGAACCGATTGCGTTTCGATCACTTGAATTCGAGTAGATTTCATCAATCATCGTAGTGGTAATTCTGCGCTGTTGGGGTATGAGGTGCAGAGGCCTTCGTGATGGAGGCCGCGCCGATGAATTCTGTCTGCTCGGGTTTCGTTGAATTTCGTGTGAGAATTCGATGTCGCAGCGATGGGCACGGTTAATCAGTCCCTTTCGGTGCCAATTGCAATTTCAGTCGGGTCAACCGACGAACGAAAATACTCGGTGCGTATTCAGGTGTTGCATTAGCAAACGTGATTGACCGGGTTGAAGCGAGCAGCTGTTGCAGCACAACCTTTGCTTCAAGTCGCGCCAGCACCGCACCGATGCAAAAGTGGGGCCCGCGACCGAATCCCATATGAGATTTGGGATGCTTACGATGTAGTAACAACTGATCGGGATGTTCGAACTGATTGGAGTCCCGATTCGCAGACGCCCAGAGTAGTAGCAGACGATTTTCTTTCCTTAACTGATAGCCGCCAAGCTCACAATCGCGCCTCACTACGCGGTAGTGAAATTTAAAGGGCGGATCCAATCGCACAATTTCTTCAACAAAGCATGGAATTAAATCAGGGGATTGCCGCAGCTGGTCGGCCATCTCGGGATCGCGGGCTAACCATAATAAACAGGAGCTGATTAACGCGGCTGTAGATTCACCGCCTGCACCAAAAAGCACGGTGGCGATACCCAGAGCTTGCGCTCGATTGATTTTACCCTTGCGGATACCGTCGGCGAGAATCACCATTATGCTGTCGCTGGTGTTATCTATCGTCGTGATCGAGGCAATTTGTGCATTTGCGGCGTCTAGATGCTTGCCCAAATAGTTGGACATGCGCTCAGATTCCTCGGCTAAAAACTGAAGACCCTGCAGTGTTACCTCGCCGGCCAGCATATCGCCGCCCATCATCGCCCAGGTTTGAAAGTAATCAACATCGCTTTCGGGCAGGCCTAATAAACGAGCCACCACCAATGCTGGAATTTTTTCTGCCAGTGTAATTACATCACCGCCACCATCAGCCAACAGTGGTTGCAACGCCTCATTCACCCAGACGTGCAAAGGGCGTTCTAATTCAGCAATCAAGCTTGGTTTAAACCGAGGCTGTAGCAATTCTCTATGGACAGAGTGATCGGGCTCGTCGGCGGTGGCGATTACATTGGCATTGGCACCCAGTGATGACAGGTCAAAGATATCCGGCGTGCCCTCATCATTGCGGTAAAGAACGCCAGTGAGGTTGGCAGAAAAGTCAGGTTCACGCGCCAACACCTCCTGGATTAACTCCCAGCTCGCGACCAAATGGGCGCCGCTATCGCCAACCGCGGCCAGCGGCGTTAAGTTACGTAGCTCTTTACAAAGTGGATAGGGATTGTCAATCCACTGTTGTGACAGGAGCGCATCGGCGTGGGGCGAGGACGGGGGTGCAAACATAAGGCAGCCGTATTTATTGATTTAGTGAACAGCAACGATGACCTCAGCATACTAAAGTATCGTGTCAATGAATTAACTAGTGGGTTGATAGGTCGTAGTGTTCGATTCCAAAAATATTCTCCGTTGACTGCACCTAACCCGGCGATAGACTGCAACAAGGCCTTATCCGCTCTGGCACTGCGCGAGATCTGTGCCTAAAACACCAGCAGACGCTGACAACAAGAAAACTGCGAGGTAGCAACTTGCCTTCATTCAAGAAAATAGTCGCAGGCTCCCTATGTTTTTGGCTCGCCGCCTGCAGTGCTGAATCCGACAGACTTCCTGTACTGCCCGCAGCAGAGGGCCTATCCGCTGACGGCAGCCTTTCCTGGTGGAGCCGTGCCGCCATGGATACCCTGTGCCGCTTTACGGTGTGGCGTGGCACCTCTTCAGGGTTTATCGCGATGTTTTCCCACAATGGCGTGCCTATCCATAGCATGGTCTGTGGTTATCAGGATCTCGCCAGCCAGCAGCCAATGACGCTGGATACTCAAATGCGCATCGCCTCAATGACCAAGCCGATCACCGCCGTAGCGGCCATGAGCCTTATTGAGGAGGGGAGTTTGGGGCTGGACGACAAAGTGGGTAGCTACTTACCCGCATTCGAGACCTCACTGGTGGCCACTGGCAATGAGCGGGACGCTTCGGGTGAATTTCCGACCCGCCCCGCCAGTAATCCTATCCTGGTGCGTCACTTATTAATGTTCGCTTCAGGCGCGGGCCCAGGTCGTGAAGAGGATTCAGCACTGGTTGATCACTGGGATACTAATGGCATTTATCAACAATCCGGTGGCGATCTGACGTCTCGTGTCACTGCTCTGAGTAGACTGCCCTTACTGGAAGAGCCCGGTACGAGCTGGCGCTACGGCTTCTCCGCGGACATCCTAGGCGCCGTGCTGGAGAGGGCTACCGGTCAATCACTGCCGGATATTTTTCAAGAGCGTATTTTCACGCCGCTCGGCATGGACAATACCGGCTTTCTCCCGCCGCCAGATCAACGCTCGCGCATGGCGACCGTTTACGTGACGAACGAAAGCGGCGAACTGGAGCCTTCGCCGCTGCGATTCGATAACGATGACTGGGCGCCCGGGGGCAGTGGCTTGGTATCGACGCTGTCAGACTATATGCGCTTTGCGTTAATGCTTTGGAACGGCGGTGAGTACCGGGGCGCCCGAGTGCTAAAACAGGAAACGGTAGACAATATGTTTCAGCTGCATGTGAAGGAGGGCGTGCTCTTGCGCGAGGGCATCGAGGGCTTGGGTTGGGGCCTGGGCTTGTCGGTCGTTGCCGATGCAGAGGCTTCGGTGATGCCTGATAACGACGGCGACATCTGGTGGTCGGGTTTTTACGGTACCACCTTCTTCATAAGCCCGGATACGGGCCTGACCGGGGTCATCATGTCACAGCGCGAGCCCAACGAGCACGCGCCCCGGCCGGTTGAAGTTTTCTTGATGCAAGGATTGGCACATGCGGGATTGCGGCAATAACCGCAATGTCAGTTTTAGGCTGATACAAACACCCGCCTTGCACCTGTCAGAGAAGGATCAGTCTGAGTAGGTTTGTCATCGGGGCAAGCCCGGGGTTCGAGGCGCTCTGCCTCGAGCTGAGGAGAGCTGAGGCCATGGAAACTTAGCTCGACCTCCGCTCGCTCAACCGCGGTGGCTAGCTGATTTTCTTCATCTCGGGAAGCCTGAAGTTCTGCAGCTCTTCAAGTTTAGGCTCGTAGATACGAAGTATGTAGTTCCAACCATCAACCGTCGGGAGATGATTGTCCACGTCGCCGCAATCGCCAAAGTAAGCATCAAAAGAGCCATCCTCTTCCAGGTTCATATTGAACTCATTCAAGATGCCGTCCTCGCTGTAGATCCATCCGTCCGCGTCATAAATAGTGATTGAGAAAAATCCGGGCTCTCTGAAGGGTGGAGCGGAGTAGGAGGCCATGTAGCAACCATCGTTCTTGAATTTGGGAGAACCCAAGTACTGCGCCTGTGCATCGGGTAGAAGGCCCCAGCCGATGGCAGTCCCGTATAAATGCATTCTAGGTTCGATTGTGCCATGCGCGCCTTGCATGCCCATCAGGGTACCCAGCTTGGTGCCTTCGACTGTTAGCTCATCGCGCAAAGCGACAAGTTCTTCCATGTCGTAATTCGGTTTCACGTGTGTCCCGTTGCCACCCACTTGTAGTTTTACTCCTGCACGCAGTGCGGCGATCGTGGCATCATCGTTGGGGTCACTCTGATTGGCGCGGATGCGCATGGCAACCATCGCAAATTCCGTTTCACTCGTAATCTCATGAGTGCCCGGTTCCAAGAATACCTGATCAATGTAATGATCGTTTTGTACCACCATCACCGATAGGTAGCGGCCATTCGTTTCAGGGATGGTGATGGAGGCACCCTGAGTTGTGTCGATGACTGCGCCGCTGTAGTACGTGTCTCGGTTCATTCTCACAACGGTCTGATTGTTGAGATCAAATGCACCGGTGGGGAAGTGAAAAAAAGTGTTCATCCCAACGAGCTTAGTAATGTTGTAGAACGCCAAATCACTCTCCGCGACTTCGTAGTTCTCTAGGGTGACGGGAATTTTATCGCCCAGGTCGTCGGCGTGAATGGCGGCGAAACCGGGTCCGTTGTCCGCGGCGGTTGTTGATGGCTCGGATGCTTCATCCGTTTTGGATGAGCACGCGACAGTCAGCGCAATGCCTAGACCTAGTGCAAGAGTACAAAGTGACCTGTTCATATCGAATTCTCCCTAAACAGCCCTCGTGGTGGGCCTAATATTCTCCTGCCAGAGTTTATACTTACGCCACCGGCAGTCGCATCGTGGATCGCTACGATGAGACTACAGGAGTGACAGATTGCGGCAATAGCATTTAGCGACAGTTTCCCAAGGACATGTCGGACTCTGTGATCCATGAAAAATTCAAAGGAATCAACTATTAGGTCGGCACGTTTGGGGGAGCTGGAGCAGACGTGGCGTCGACACGCATGGCTCGGAGCCATCGAACGCCTTTTAGTCTTGAATGCGGTGGTAGTAATGCGATCTAGTCAAATAAATCTAATACAGCATACACCTAGCAAAACGCGACAATAAGGGCATGGTCGGTTTACATGAGCGCACTCGCTTTAATACTTTGGTAGTGCGTCAGCTCCTCGGTGAATGAAGCGCCTAAAACTAGACAGCACTGACAGCAAGCTGACTCATTCAACAGCGAAAGGGGAGACCTCATGTCAGATTCTAAACTGGATAATGTGGCGATGATCGGAGCCGGCACGCTTGGCGGGCAGATCGCTTGGCATAGCGCTTATATGGGCAAGCAAGTCACGGTGCACGACATATCAGAGGAGGGCTTGGAAAAATGTCAAGCCGCGCAGGCTACCTACGCTGCCATTTATCAGAGTGATCTGGAGGCCAGTGAGAGCGATATCGAGGCTACACGGTCTCGACTTAGTTTCACGACGGATCTTAATGAAGCGGCCAAAGATGCTGACCTCGTTATCGAAGCAGTACCGGAAATGCCCGACGTGAAAATTGATGTTTACAAGAAACTCGCCGCCATCATGCCGGAGGAGGCAATTCTAGCAACCAACTCATCGACGCTGCTGCCCTCTGCGTTTTCTACTGAAACCGGTCGCCCCGATCGTTTCGGTGCTTTACATTTTGCCAACATGATCTGGGCCTTAAACATCGCAGAGATCATGGCCGGGCCTGAAACATCTGATGAGACGTTAAGGCAGCTCACAGCATACGCTGTGGAGATTGGGATGGTGCCCATTCCAATCTCCAAAGAGCAGAATGGGTACGTCTGTAATAGCTTGCTGGTTCCACTCCTCCAAGCGGCTCAATCCCTTGTCACTAAGGGTGTTGCAGACCCTGAAACCATTGACAGAACCTATATGATTATGAACCGTGGCTGCACCATGGGACCCTGTGGGATCATGGATGTGGTGGGCATGGGCACACTCAGCAATATCTTTTCTTATTGGGGCGCGCAGTTGGATGACCAGGAGATGCTCGCCAACGCAGCTTACATTCAGAAGCACCTTATAGAGGAGGGACGCACCGGATTGCAGGCGGGTCGCGGTTATTACGAGTATCCTAATCCCTCTTATCAGCAAGCTGGTTTTTTGAACGTTCCGTCTATGTCTGAGGTGCCAGCGCTCGCCGCGAAAGCCAAGTTAAGCTGATGCGGTGGAAGTGACCGTACCAAGACGCACATAGGTCTTCACTATCTGGTTATCTCTATGCGTTAAACAAGGCGGGAGAGGATGATGGTCACCAGTCTGTGCCAGCCTATGTTGGTGAGGGATAGCGATAAAAGGTACTCTCAATTTCGGTCAAAGCAAATTCAATCAAAGTCAGTGTAGTTCCCAAAGAGAACAAGTATGCAGGCGGTTTTTCTGTCCTTGATGTGTCAAGTGATTGCAAACATTGAACGAGAGCTGCCTGCAGCCTGCCCCCAGCCGCCTAAGCTCAGTGTAGAAATCAGTAAGACCGTGATTGAGCAGTTCGAGCCGATTACCTTTGACTGGCAGAGTGACTATGCAGACACCTGCGTCAGCAGTGGGGACTGGCAGGGTAGTCGGTCTTTGCAGGGGCCAGTAACGACTACTTTTCGCACTACGGGTGAAAAGGAGGTTGTATTCGAGTGCGCTGGATCAGGTGGCTCTGTCAAACGCACCATTCAGTTCACCGTGCTGGACTCGCCTATCGAGACTGGTGAAACCCGTGTGGCAAACGGCGCAAGTTTTTTCGCTGACACGGAAAGCGGCAGTTTGTTTCACATTCCAGTGCACAATCACTACTCATTAAGAGAGAACGGAGGAACCTTTTACCCGAACTCCAGCACTGGAGAAATTATCGAGCTTGAGGCCGGATTTTTCGGTGATCAAGTCGTTAATTGTGTAATTGCTAATTTGAATGGTGATGAACATCCAGATGTAGTTGCCGTTTCTACCTCCACTTGGTACGCCAATGAGTACAGCAAGGAAGAGGACATAAAAAACCCAGAAAAGCGTCCGAGGGTTCATATGCTTCTCAATTCGGGGGAGGGATTCTTTGAGTCAGCCACAGAGCTACTGAACGGTCAGGCCCATCATAGGATCAATTCATATAAGGACATAGAAGCCGCCGATCTCAACAATGACGGTTTGGATGATATTCTCGTGGCGTCCGACGGAGGAGGCTCGGAGCTTATCCGTGACGATGGAATAACAATCCTAATGAGCCGAGAGGACGGAACTTATTTCGATGCAACACAAACGCTTGTTTTCCCGCTCACCTCGGTTGATCGAGGAGAATTCCAGGAGGACGTGCTGCAGATTACTGCAGGTGTCGTGCTGGCACCCGATATCAATGGAGATGGACTAAAAGATATTTTTATTACAGGAAGCAGTAGCAATTCGTCGTTAAACGCGGTCCCGACGGTGTTTCTTAATTCAGGAAACCAGAGCTTTGAGCCATTAAGTAATTTTGTTCCCGGTGAGGGTGATATCTGGACCTTGCGTGACTGGTCAGCCTTTCGAGAGGGGGAGGTTGTGGATTTTGACCTCGATGGTGATGATGACATCGTTCTTCTTTGCTATCGCGACTGTTTTTATGAAACGTCACCACTCGCAGAGGGCAACCAGGGTAATGGACTTGTTTTGCTCAACGAAAATGGTGTGCTTGAGCCGGGTAACGCCATTAACTTTCCAGCGGGTCTTTTTGGAAGTAACACAAAAAATGACGCCATTGATGTGGGCGATATTAACGGAGATGGTTACCCAGATATCGTTACATCAAGCGGGAAGGGTGAACCGTACTATGTGAATCGAAAAATACAGGTGCTTGTCAATCAAGGAGGTAGGGGCTTGATCGACGAGACTAATGCCCGGATCGAAAATATCAGGACCGATGCAAATGGTCATGCCGAGGGCCTGATATTTTTAGTCGATTTCGATCGGGATGGCGATTTAGACATTTTTGATTTTCAGGCCAACGTCCGGGACGGATTGTCTCGATCGGCAATGGAGTTTACGGAACAGGAGCGAGCGTTCCCCTATTTTGCCAATGGCGGTACGGTTTTTATTAACAACGGGTCGGGAGGGTTCACGTTTCTAGGCGAAGACTTGCACAACGCTTCAGGATTGAAGGAAATTAGCTGGCCCGATTCCAATCAAGCTAGTTATAACCTTCAGAACTTATATGCGCCTTATAAGACTTGCCCCATCGATTTCGGCAGCGAGTTTGGCATGGGCTTTCTTCATGCGACATACCGTTGGGATGGTGTATTTGATGACCCTGAAGATGGCGAGGTAAGTAGCATTGCTACTGTGAGAGAGCTGAGGGCCGCTGACAAAGCACTGCTGAATCTTGAATGATCCAGCAGGGCGAGTCTGTGTTGGCCCACCCCTCTGCCGGAGATGCTTTCCTGAGGAGTGGTAACGCGACCTCCAACAGACGGCCTTTCCGTTACTTACGGTAAGGGTTGCGGACTAGAAAATTGAGCAGGAGCCAAACCATCCCTGTTCTTTGTAGCAGAGAGCGATATCGTTATTGAGTTGCGCCGGCTGATAGTGCTCGAACTCCTCAATGTCCCACGATCCTTTCATTATGACGATTTCACCGGGCCCCTCTGGCTCGTAGGCCCGCGTATCACCTTTGTGCCAGAACATCAGATCTAATTTGTTGTCCTGGTCGAGGTGCAGCGGGTAGGCACCATAGTTAAAGGCGTCCTTTCTGTCATGAAACCAGGTTTGTGGTGATGCAGAGCTGATTCGCCTCTGACTGAGCTTCCCTGTGCCGTCGTTTATATAAATGGATCCTCTGTTTTGATGCCCGGACTTACCCAACATATCTATATGCCCATCCCCGTTGAAGTCCTGAAAGAACATTCCTGGCGTATTCCACACAAAGCCGGCCTCAATCAGTGGTTGTGGCGTCTCCTCGAGTTTTCCATCGCGAATATAAAAGGTTTGAATCGGGCTGAGTGGACCCGCTAGGTAGCCTTGCGAGGTTTCGATACCGCCGTTGGTGAGGTAATAGACTCTGTCCTCGTCAATGGGCTGCTTAAGGAAATCCCCGAAGGGAGCACCGCCATCGTTTTCCTGCTGCATGAACAGGACAAGCTCTCCGTTACTGCTCATCCTTGTCACCTTCATATGAAAGTAGTTCGGCAGAAGGGTAGGAATATCATGAATGTAGACGCCCTCTTGAAGGGTGTAGTTAGCGCTTTCGGGGTCGTCGCCGACTTTGGCGACAAACAAGTCGTCATCATCTGGGATGTAGTAATCACTCAGGGTAAAGCCTTCACCGGCGTCAAATCGCCACAGGGAAAACCCCAAGTGCAAATCAGGTTCTCTAGCGATGTCTTTGTAAAGTCGCTCTCTACCTACCAGTGCTTCATGAACATTGGGCACGATTAAATAAGTCTCTTGGGTCAGCTCATCTGTAAACGCATGGACGTATACATTGCCGCGCTCTATGGCGTAGTCGTAGTTAGTGTACGAGTGCCATTCATCCGTAACGTCAACAAACTCCGTGCCGGTCCAACGCGACACAGCGGTTACACCATAGTTGAACATCACCATATCGAAGGTGCCCAACAGATTGGGAAAAACCTCGACGGCTTGACAATTTACAGGCGGTGTCGCTGCAAACGCTACTTGGTAGGTGCCGTCGCTATTGCTGATTAGCATCGATTGATAGGAGTCTCTCGTGCAGTCTGTAGTAGCGTCGGGTCCGCACAACCGCTCTATCCAAGCCTGATTTTCTTCCTGAGTGCCCTCCGGGAAGGCAGTGCGTCCATCATCCCTGTTTAGCGCATACCAGAACTCCGGATAACCATCGCCGTTGAGATCTCTTGGTTTATTCATCACGTGCACGTAGGGATTACCCCCACCCCCTTGGGACGAGGTGGTATTTATCACCTCGCTGCCAAACAGCTCTTCAGTGCAGTCATAGTGAGACGCAGTGGCATCACTGCAAAGCATCTTCCAGGCAGCCACGACTTCAATGTTATGAATTTCTTGAGGGTTCGCTGGCCACGCTTCTTGATAGCAACTGATATGCATCAGGACATCTTGTACTCCATCTTTGTTGACATCAAAGTCGACGGTAGGACCAATCCACCTGATGGCCGCCTCGCCACAGTAATTGATGGCACCCTCCAGATCTTTTCCCGCCCACCGTTTGACGGCGGGGTACTGCCAGGCCGTGCTGGTCTCAGCTGATGTGGATTCAATTACCGCCTGAAACTTAGCCGAGTCATATTGCGTAGCGCTGTCACCTGGAAAATTTTTTGCGGTCAAGTGAGGCTCACAGGTAGGTAGTGATGTATCGCAGCTTGGATGGGTGTCACGCGACCAACCGACAGCTCTGTAGCCTTCAGCAGCCCTAATTTCAAATTGATCTTGAAACGGCAAGCTAGCTAATGGGAACTCGCATACCGAGCCTGATTCGCAGGCACCAAAAAGGCTGTTTGCCAGGACAGATGCACCAGGCGGAGCATAGACGATAATGCTGCCTTGAAAGGCAATGCTGGCGACGCCTATGACTCCCATAGATCCAAGCAGCTTTAAGAACGTGGCAATATTCATTGTTGCTCCCACCCAGCTTTTATCACGCCACGTCACAGTGCGGCCACAAAGTCCACACCGTAGCAGAATCAATGTGCTAATTCTGCTATTCCTGCAATACCCGATTGCTTTAGTATCTACTCGGGAAAGACATTTAACTAAGGCAACAGATGCATATTGTGTTTAAGAACTGACGTCTCTACCCGAGTTGCCAAAAGGCTACCGACACCTTTGTAACGCGCCGATGCACCTTATCGTTATCACTGAGCGATACTGGCAGAGCATCCTATTACCTAGAAGCTAACGACTGCGCGAAACGTGAAGTTGAATAGAAGCAGAGGATTAATAGTTTGGCAGCACCACCGGATTGTCTAAAAGAGGCTGGTGCCTGATTTGTGTCTGAGGGCTATACGCCACTCGGGCTTCATTGTAGCCCTTGCGGGCCGCCACCCATTGAAGTTCAGCGCCCAGATGATATCTAGGCACGCAGATCACAGGTTCGTCGTGTAAGTCGAGCGCTGCGAGCGTCCAAGCCACCACGCCCGGTGTAATCATGCGCGCGCCGTCAATCATGATGGCAACAAAGTCTCCACGAGCCTGCTCGACCCCAAAGTTGATGGCATGGATTGGCGTTGGCTCGGTCTCCTCCCTGCGGAAGTAACGGAACTGGCCACGGTGCGCCGTGGCGCGTGCGTCGCCGAGGTCCTGCCCAGAGGTATTTTCTACTACGATGACCTCATAATCTTCATTGGCAACGCCGTGTTGATAATCGAGAGACAGCGAATAGAGAGTTCGGCTCAGTTGTTCTGGCATGGCATAGGCCACCACGATAATGCTAAGGAGAGGCCGGTGCTCTCTACGACGGCGCGGGCTGGGCATATCGTCAGCGAAGCGCGTAATGGGCCGCGCGGCTGGCAGGCGGTTTTCAAGCATGTGAACTAGAATCGATAAAAGTTTGAGTATACATGCTTGCCATTATCAATAACTGAAACAGTAAGGATAATCTCGCCGCCTTCGTGATCAGTTGAGGTGATGAATGGTACGGTTGGCGTTTCTAAAAGCCCTGACAAGGTATAAGGAGTTGAGACCGGACCGGTTACTCCTGTGTAACAGGAAAAAGCTGAAACACAGGTATGCGAATCCTTCTCCCGCCAGGCAACTCGTTGTCGTGAAGATCTGAAAAAATAATCTTGGCCTCGGTGATATCGGACATTATTGGAAGTTTTATGATTCGACCCTCCGTTTGTGCAACGATTATCTGATCTAAGACTTGGTCTCCGGACTGCAGGCTGATTTTGTATGGCTCGCCTTCGCAAGGCGTGTGCAGCCGAATGACCAGTACTGATTCGCCATGATTCGTGAAAGTCATTGATGCGCCTGAATGTCTTGGTATCAAGGCACGAATACCCTGCTGACTCAGGCTTAAATCCCAATGCGGCTCGGGAAAACAATCGCGAATTACATCTTCAGACTCCGTTTGGATGTCCGGCATCAGTGGTTCATGGATTCCCAGCGTGAAACCGCCCCATGTAAGCGGCTTGATCAGAACGCCGTCTCTCTCGGCAAAGTTACCCGCCAAAGGTGAGGAGCCTGTGCGCAGGTGCACTCCAGTCGTTTTCTGGAAAACAAGTTCCAGCGCAGCGCCAAAAATATTTGTCATCGCAATATCGTGCTCTAGGCCCGTCTCTGGTGCCGCTCGAACTGCACTGGCAACCTCCGCAGACATCGCTGCTATTTCTTGCTTTGAGGGTGCGCATATCCCTATAAGTCGTTCTCTCTCGTCAATATTGATGCCATCTAGCCGGTTGTGCAGTTCCTGTTCGATGAACTCGGCAAGCGCTTTCTCTTCTAAGCTAGATTCCAAAATCAGTTCGTCGAGCTCAGATAAGTGGAGCTTCCAGTCAAGCGTCAGCGACTTCGACTCTCCTTGATCCAACACATTTAAGTACGTTGAGATCGGGATTCGGTCATTTTCAACCATGCCAAATAGCTGCTCAGGGCGAGCCTGGAATAGATAGGAGGTAATTATGCGCAGAAGGCCTTGAGAATCGATGTGCTTTTCAAAGGGCGTAAAATCCGATCTACGATTCGCGCGAAACTTGTGAAATGCGAAGTTCCGCTGGCACGGCTCGCTTCGTAGATGCAGGATTCCGCCTTTTGCCAAGACGCGCAGGCATTCTTCCAGCACCAGATCCGGACGCACAGAGTGATGTACTGCCGCTGAGACATAAACAAAATCGAAAGAAGCATCTTCAAAGGGAAGTTCATGGAAGTCACTAGCCACTAGGCGGCCGTTTCCAGAGTGACCGGCTGCGATTGCCGCAGCGCGGCCTTGACGTAGTGCATGGGGAGAAATGTCGCATAACGTAGCGTCGATTCCCTGATCTTGCAGCATATGTCCCGTGTAGTGCGCGTAACAAGCAACCTCTAAAAATTGACGAGACTCGTATTTTTTCGTCAAGGCGGTGAGATTGTTAAAATGGTTCAGGCTAACTTGGTCTATGGACGGATCAAGCGAGAACGCATGCCATGCCGTTTCGCCTAATTGCGCGCCGAACTGCTCAAGCGCCGCCAGCGCAGGTGAGATGGTCGTAATGTTCATATTGCTACAAGTAGTTTTCTTGATGAGTGACGTTTACTGCCTCTTCGCGGAGCCGTGGTATTCAAACTCCAGTCATTCCGGGACGGCTCGAGTATGATGGAAACACAACTCGATCTTGGGGTCTAGGATGGACTAAAAGAACTGCTGATCAGTTGAATCAACTCCTCCAACACGTCTTTGTTCGGTGCCTTGACGCGTTGAAAGCGGGGCGGACGATCGTCGCGATACACGTAGACGCCGTCCAGAAACAGGATATGGAAGACCAACGCGCACAAGTTGCCCGTTTCCTCGGCGATATTTCGGCGTCTTCAACGGGTGGCTGGTATTCGGTCATCAGTTTGCATGGCGGCGGTTCGCCTCAAGCGATGAAGCGCGAGATTTTCCGTCGCTACCCTATTGAGGAGCGTCGCGCGCTGGTTGAGCGATTGCTCGATCGTGGCGTCGCAGAAACCGGCTCCTCCGGTGCGCCTAATCGACAAAAGCAGCCCGGTCAGTGCTGTGCGACGGGGTGTCAGCCACCAGCTGGACAAGATAGTTAGCCGGTAGACATCGCTGGTCATGTTCGGTCTGGCGGGGCCGTTGCGGTAAAGTGGACCCGCGCTGCAATTCTGCAACGGTCCGATCGCTTTCATCGCTTTCATCGCTTTTCCGTCCGATAGTGCTTGAATTGCCCGAGAGATCATGTCAAAAGGGGGGAAACTATTGTCGGCGCATTGTGGGCAAATCTTGGGGGAGAAAAGTCATGAGCATGAGTGTCAGGGGGAAGCATTGGTTTAGGTGCTCAACCAGTTACTGGGCGTTATTGTCTTGCGTTTTATCGTCAACTGCTTGGCTGGGTTTGTTGTCGCAGCAAGTGCAGGCGCAGGACGAACCCAGTGAGAGTGAGATAGCTGAGGCTATGATCACCTCGGACACCCTCGCTGATAGCCCAGTAGAGGAGCTTGGCGGTCCGAGTGCTGCAGCAGAAATTGAAGAGGTTTACATCACTGGGTCGCTGCTACCAAAAGGGAACTTCGAAAGTAACGCACCGATCACGACGATCACTTCTGATCAGTTCGAAATTTCGAACGCGATCAACATTGAACAGCTTCTCAACACTATGCCTCAGATTCTGACGGGCGCCGACAGAACGAGTACATTTGGTCTTGGTTGGGCAACCGCGGATTTGCGCGGGCTGGGTACCAATAGAACGCTTACGCTATTGGATGGAAACCGGCTCGTGCCGACCTTTGCTGATGGTGGCACTGTTGACTTGAACCTGATCCCGCCCGGCCTAGTTGAGCGAGTAGAAATCCTTACTGGTGGTGCATCAACCACCTACGGTTCAGACGCTATGGCGGGCGTAATCAATATCATTACAAAAGAACACTTTTTGGGATTTGAGCTGACCGCAGCGGGTGAGCAAACCACTGAATTCGACGACGCAGAGATACGGAATATAGGCGCCACCTTCGGCTTCGAGTTCGGCGATGGGCGCGGCCATTTTATGATTCATGGCGACTACACTGAACGGAAAGAAGTCAGGTATCCCGATCGAGAATTTGCACGCTTTTGGAATAACGATGTTTACGATGCGAACGGGACGCCCATCGGTTACGAGCCTTGGTATAACTTTGGCTCTGTCAACACTGCCATCGCGGATCCGTTTGTAAACTGGTACGGGCACTTCAATGCTGAAGGAGAGCTCCAGCCCTGGGATCCACAAACGTATGGCTTTGTCACCCCGAATCACTTTGACCTGCAGGTACCACAGGACAGAGAGATCCTGTTTTCCAAGATGAAGTGGTCAGGCGACTCGTTTGAGATATTTGGTCAGATTCATGCCTCCAATGTTGAGTCGACGCGACCAATGCCACCTCCCGCGATATTCGACATGTTTTTTATGCCTATTCAGGGCAACCCGTTCTTGTCGCCTCAGGATCAAGTGACGATAGGTACGATGCCCGGCCCTCAGTATTTTGGACAAGACTTTGACGGCGATGGGATAGCGAATGTGGGCCCGGTAGGTATTGGCAGGTGGTTTTTGGATCTTGGTGAGACCCAATGGCGGATTGAGAATGAAATGTTGCAGGTTAATCTGGGATTTACTCTGGACATCAATGACAGCTGGGGACTTGAAGGTCGGATTAGCCACGGCTCAGTTGACTATGATGCAGAAATTGGGCCTGGAGTCGTAGTCGCTAATTTTGAACAGGCGATTATGGTGAACCCTTTTGATCCCACCGGCAGCTCTTGCTGGGATCCGAGTAATGGCTGTGCGCCCTACAGTGTTTTTGGTTTTGGTCGCTCCTCCCAAGAGGCATTGGACTTTATCAGCACTGACGTATACCGAAAAAATAAATCAGAGCTATCGGTCGCCAACTTTGTGCTTGCAGGTAATACCGGAGACTTCTTTAGCATGCCGGGAGACGTTGGCCCCATCGGTGTTGCTCTGGGCGTTGAATATCTTGAGAGAACCAGTTCGTACGACACCGACGAGCGTGTTGCCAACGGCGAAGTGCAGCTTTATTCCTGGGGAGATAATGCGCCGTTGGATGAGGTGAGTATCGACAGAACGTCAGTGTTCTTCGAGGTCCTTATCCCGCTGCTTGAGGGACTCCCGGGTATTTCCTTTATGGAGCTTGAGCTTGCGGGAAGGTTCACGGAGCACAGCACCATAGGGGGCACCAGCTCCTATAAGGCGGCTCTGTCCTGGTATGTCACCGACGACTTGCAGTTAAGAACCAGCTTTAATGAATCTATGCGGGCCCCAAGTATCGAAGAGATGTATGGTGATTTTGGAGAGAATAGCCTTTCTCCGCAGTGGGACGCCGACCCTTGTTCGGCGGACGCCATTTTGTATAACCAAATAGATTATCTCGGCGGAGGCTGGATTGTTGGTACTCCTGAGCAGTGTATGGCGCAGGGCGTGCCCGAAAGCGCCCTTTACTCGGACGCGCTGAATATCCGCAATGTACCCCCGATACCTGTCTATTACGGCGGCAGCACAGAGCTCGATGCAGAGACAGCACAGACTTTTACTGTCGGCTTCGTTTGGACTCCCTATGCATTTGAGGGTTTTTCCGTCAGCGTGGATTATTTTTCCATAGAAGTGGAGGATTACATTGACCAGCTTAATGAAAATCCGCTCTACGGATGTTTTGGCTATAAGAACTGGGAGCCCTATGGAGACGATAGTTTAGCGTCGGTATATTGCGATGGCATTGAGCGAGGGGCGGACGGGGTATTGTCGTCAATCAATGCCGGTTTGAGAAACCTTGCCGTGCATAAGGTAGAGGGTTTCGACATTTCATTGAGCCATCAAATGAACTTGTTAGGCGGCATGTTGGATCTCAATTATGTAGCGAGCTACATAGAAGAAAAATCTTACGGAGTGGCAGGCACCTCTGAATATGTTGATTGTGTCGGTAAAGCGAATGTCCCACTAGGGGGGGAGGCCTGTAGCCGGCCCGTTATGAAATTGAAGAGCCGTGCCACAGCTGGCTGGAAAAAAGATTGGTTTTCAACTCAACTGACGTGGAGGCACCTGTCGGATATTGAAGATGGCGATGACGACACGGACTACTATCGAGAATATATTTCTAGCTACGATTACTTTGAGTTGTCCGCGAGCGCAGATATTGGTGATCACGTTAAGATAATGATCGGTGCCAAGAACCTCTTTGATAAAGATCCCCCGCAATGGAGCTGGAATTCATGGGAGGCCAATACTTTCCCAAATGTCTATGATGTTTTCGGAAGAACCGTATACGCTAGGCTGAAATATACCTACTAATAGCGCCGCGTGTTTTTGACCGAGACTGGACCTAATGAGATTTGTGGTTAGGATTCTTCAGATGCTGAGAGGACTCTCATCAAGCGCTCAACGAGCTTGGGTGCTCATGGCGTTGATTCTCGTCTGGCCGAGTCTTGCGTACTCGCAGGATATCCTCGCGACTAATCAGGGGGTGGTGCAAACTGAGGCAGGGGTAGAGCAAGTGCAATGCCACTTGATAGGAGCTGGCCCCCTGCGCTATCCGCCAAAAGCGAAACGTTACAAATATGTGGGTCAGGTCATCGTTAAGTTTGGCGTGGATCAACAAGGCAACGTAACGGATCCCTATGTTGTTGCCAGTGAGCCGCCGGGCGTATTCGAGCGGGCTGCACTAAAGCACGTTAAGTCCTACCAGTACCAACCACCACTTCTGGCGGGAGCGCCGACGCATGTTGACGAGGTGGCGATCAAGCTGGTTTTCGACCCCAAGAGGAGATGAAGAACCGAATGAAGCAATGGCCCCGATGCCGGGAAAAATGAAGCGATAATGTCGATTAAGATCAGAATTATTGTGCTATCTCTGCTGGGCAATCTGGCGATCGGCGGCATTTTCTTTGTCCTCTATGACTATCAGGACAAGCAAAAAGAAGCCGCTTCTATTGAATCCAGTGCAACCATTTATGGTCAGGCTTGGCGCACGGTACTCAACGACACTTTCAGTTCTTCTTTGGGGCTATTCCACCCCCAGTCAGGTGACCCCGCCAAAGCCGCTATTTGGGCAGAGGAAGTCGATATTGACGGTGAATTATTTGACTTGACTGCCAACGCGGCCTCGGAAGTTGAGCGTGAAACCATCGGTGATTTCTTGGACATTTTTTTCGAGGAGGCTTTCGGCTGGGGGGAGCTCAGCTTTGCGATGGTCTTTGATGAAAAAGGTCGCAGCCTTTATTGCGGGACGGCGGAAGAGGGATACGGGGTGGATCCCTGCGCGGAAAATGCGCGCGCCGATTTTATATCAGCTTCAACCGGCCGTTTGAAGGCCGGGCGGGCGGACGAATTTTCTCTGGGAGCCGTTCGCAGCGTGAGCACCATTCGCGATGAGACCGAAGAATTAGCTACAGGGTTTTATCAAACCCTACTCATCGACTTGAATAACGAACAGAAGAAAGTGGGAGCAGTATTGCTTGGGAAAAATCTTGCCGAGGCGATTGAGATTTTCGAGTACGATTTTTCCGTTAAGGCCGTCTTGGCTTCGAATAACAGCACCGTTGATTTGAACGATTATTTTGAGGCTGAGGATTACGCAGAGTTAGGAGAGATGGGACCCGTCATAGAGCCGGTTTCGGGGCTACTGGCGGAGAATCTCATTTCTATGCAAGAGCGAGGTTTCTGGGGAGAGTTAAGCCGCGACTTAGGTGTGTCATACGTCGCAATCGCGCTAAGCGATTTTGCCAAGATTGAAGACGCAAAATTGGTTGTTGTGGGTAACAAGCGTGAATCTGTCTCGGCGCAGTTGGCAGCTGACAAATACGCGTTTGGACTTTTTGCTGCTGTATTTCTGGTTATTTTGGGAGCAATAACTTGGCTTACGAGTTATTCCTTCGGGGGCATTAGTAAGGCCATTGGCGTTTTGTCTGCACTGACGCGCGGCGAGCTCGATGTTGTGATGCCAAGGCCTGGGTTTCTTCATTCCGAGCGCGATGAGGTAGGGCAACTCAATACCTCACTCGAAACTTATAGAGGGCACCTTTTGGAGATGGAGTTGATAAGAACGACCCAATCTCAAAAAAGACAGCAGCGCGACAAAGTCGTCTTGGACAAAATGGCCTCGCTCTCCAGCCAGCTACACGGGGATGCCAAGAAGCTGCTAGATGCAGACATTGATCGCATGAAGAGCCTCACCGATACAGATGATTTCGACAAAGCAGAGGAGGCTTCTGCTGAGCTGATGTCCATTGCTGTATCGAGGATGTCTGACGAAGTGGTGGCGTTGATAGAAGCGCGCACAGGTGAGATAAAATCGGCTCTTAACCGCAATGAGGAACTACTTCTAAATATTCTTCCCAAGTCGATCGCCGATAGAAAACTAGCCGACGAGAAAGTCATTGCTGATGCGCACGAATCCTGCAGCATTCTCTTTGGCGATATCGTGGGCTTTACACAACTTTCAAAAGACCTTGGCGCTGAGCGGCTGGTAGAGTTTCTGGATGAAGTGTTTACCAAGTTTGATGACTTTAGTGATGAGTTGGGCTTGGAGAAGATCAAGACCATCGGCGATAACTATATGGTTGCTTGCGGGGTACCCCATTTCGATCCGGAGCACCCCTATAAGATTGCTGAAATGGGCCAACGAATGGTGCGCTATATTCAGGAGATGGATCCTGTCGAGGGCCATATTCCGGCCATGAGAATCGGTATCCATTCAGGCCCGCTGGTTGCGGGTGTAATCGGGAAGCGCAAATTTATCTACGACCTGTGGGGCGATGCGGTCAATACTGCCGCTCGAATGGAATCACACGGTATTCCCAATAAAATTCATATGAGTTCAGATACTGCCAGCATCATTAAAGATCGATTTGCCATAGAGAGCCGGGGGATCATGGAAATCAAAGGCAAAGGCCCGATGGAAACCTTCCTGCTCAGCGCCTGAATCCTTGAATTTTCGGTTTTGGCACTTTGCACGACCTTAATGCGCTTATTTTAGTCTTTTGTTATCGTCAGGCTCGTTAACGAGATCAGCGCTCTGCCTAGACGGGGGCGAACAGCTCCATACCAACGGATTTCTCAGTGGCTTCCTTGCTGATTGAGTGCTGTTGAACTGGATTCCTTACCAGCGAAAAGAGGCAATGTCTCAGGGGGTGCTCGAGTATGATCCGATAGTCGGACGTCCGCCAAGCAATCAGGCTATCGAGTGCTGTTGGCTAATTCGCGAATGGATTTCAATTGCCGAGAGATTTCTTGTGAAGACAGAGCGCGCATGGTCAGGAGTGCGAAACCCTAATGTCGTCGCTCGTTTATCCAGTCGAATGACGATCGATGCTTTGGTGAGACACTATGCACTGTTGGTCTCGCGTCTGGAGCGCCGAATCGCGTATGCGCGCGAGCCTTTGTATCTGCACGGACCGGCCGATCTTGACCAATTGATCGACACGAGCTACCAACCCGCGATGTACCTTCTAAAACTGAACGCAAACCGTAACGCAGTCACACTGATTATCGACGACGATCAGGTCAATCTGGCGAAGATGACAAAATTGGCCAAAGAAACGGCTCATGATGTTGACCACCTTAGAACGCATGCAGAAGATCCTCATTGAGGCCCTTCGATCCCAACGACATCGGCTGCAGAGCCCATGTCGACATCAACATAGTCGGCGCCCAGATTCTTCCCGGGTACTGCTATAGCTAGTCATTTCGAGAAACAACGTAGCACTATACTGCATCTATCGAGCCATCACCCCTTACTATGGTATCGATAAGGGCGATTATCGTTGGAAGTTAGTCTGAATCCTAACTTCTGCCTGAAAGTTGACCCCTAACTGTCGGGCAACATCCTGGAGTATTGGTCCCATTGTAATTATAGGTTCGCCATTCCATCGATGGTCTGACGCATTACCTGAGCGGCGCGCACCAGGACCATTTCTTGCCAGTCAGTTCTCGGCGGCAGGTATACGTCAAGAAGTTCACGTCGGACTGTTTCCTTTGTCTCTGCGCTAGCGTTACTACCATGAGTATATAACCACGCATCTGACCGCTCAGCAGCTTGTATTGTCTCGGGTCCGTACGTTCCAAACTCAATTCCGCCGGATATTACATTCACGCCAGTGAGCATCCTCCGTATTCCACTGATAAGCATTGCGTCGGTATATGCGGAATAGTCAGGGTAGCCTATTAGTTGGCCGACTTCGCTAAACGTCGTCATTGCTTCCCCGTACCAATCCCGAGCCAACTCCAGTTCAGTGCTGCCAGGGTCGTTTGCAATGCCCACAAGGCCGTAACCGTAGGGTCCAAGACCAGTGTGAATGTCAATGACTGAAACGACTTCTCGCCTTGCCGCATAGGTATCCATAAGCTCTTGCAATACAACGTTCGACCAAACTGGCCTGTCTCCTGAGTAGTAAAAGCCATCCGGGTGGCTGGACTGACCGAGTGTAGCTATCTGAAATACATCTTCCCCAAGCTCGTTTCGAATCTCCGCAAGCCTTGCGTCGGACGCAATACGCTCTTCTCCGTCGTACGCATCGGGGATGATGATGTCGTGTAATTTGGAGTAGTGTGGATTGTGAATGGCAGTTCCGACATGACTTAGGAAATTGCGATTTAGATCCACGTTGTCTTCGTTGACCCTCCTGCGCCACGCAACGCCATATGGATTGACTGCGTGAACCAGAAGAACAGCAATATCGTTTGGCAGGACCGTTCGATGAAATCGCGACAGCCAATCAACTTGGCACGCGGATCCGGCCAGTCCCTCCACACCGTGAGTTCCCGAAATCACGGTAATCAGTCGTGTTGCTTCCAAATTGCCAAGATGAGCAACGTCAACCGCCAATACCTCATCGTTCGGGCCGCGCAGTTCATGTTCTATGGAGTGAACGGACAGTTGAAGACGCTCAACCGAATCCAGGAATTTTTTTCGTGCGTCCCCATAGCACGTTGAAAATGAGCTTGTATCTATCACTAACTAGTCTCTTTTCAACGACAGAGCAACCGGCAATATCAACGCCAGGCTAACGGCGCAAAGCAGTGCCTCTGTATAAAGAAATACGTTTGTGCCACCTTGCTCCATCAGTGCTGCACCAAGGAGTGGCCCAACCGTAAATCCGATTCCGGTAACGGCTGTCACCAACACCACGTAACGACCAGCGGGATCCGCGCGCGACATGACTCCCATCTGGTAAGGGATGCCGAAATTCCAAAAAAACTGAAACAGGGCCGAAGCGAGAAAAAAAGCGGCAATTTGTGGATGATCTCGCATCAGTACGATCGCGACCGCCTGAAGCACGGCGGTCAAAGTGAGAGGTATCGCGCGCCCAAATTTGCTCGCGATCCCCGCGGCAGTCAGCGCACCAATCAGTCCGGCGAACGCCCCGGCAGCAAGGGCGGTACCGATCGTTTCGGCCGAAATACCGGCCGCATCACCAATGCGCTCGATGTACGTCCAGATTCCGGATTGAACAGCAAAGAAGAAAAAGATTGCTCCCAGCGTTAATAGCGCCTTGCCATTCAGCCTTAAAGCCGTAGTGGTTTGCTCGATGTCAGTGTCGTTTTTCGAATTCGCGAGGCTGTCTGGTAGCCAGCGCAGCATAGGTAAAACAACCAGCGCGAGTCCGGCCATCAGAATGAATGTCGCACCGACTCCGGAAAAAGCAACGAGATACGGTATCAGAGCCAACCCAATCATCGCGTGAATCGTTTGTAAAACGATAAATATCCCAAAATTCCGGTCGGGGACCTTCGTGCGGGCCAGGCAAGCCAGATTGATGGGCATAAGGACACCCTCGCCAATGCCGACTGCGAATCGCAACATCGCAAGGCCGGAAAAATCCTGGACCCAATAACAGGCGACATTGCCAGCGATAATCAGCAACAACCCAACCAGTGCGGCGTGTTGCCAACTGACCCGATTTATCCAGTATGCTGCTGCAAGGGAACACAGTGAAATTCCGCCGAGGTCCGCTGCTGCGATCACCGATATTTGACTGCTTGTGAGGCCAAATCCTGACAGCCCACCGACCAGTACCGGTAGAAACAGTAAAAAGGACGATGCAACGACCGCCATGAACATGGTCGCTGCAATAGCCCTGCTTGAGCTAATCGTTGTCGCACCTGTTGCGGGCGGTTGCTTTTCCATAGAACGACTCAGAATCGAAACTCGACTCGGAAGATTACCGCTCGGACAGGTCGGCGCGCGTGTGATTGGAACGAATGCTTATTCAATTGGCACCATCGCGTATCAATATAACCGATATCAATAGCCTTGTTGGCGATTGAATAATTCTAGATCGCGGTAATTGGTTAGCTTTAAGGTGTCATATTGAAGTCATGTTCTACGTGGACTGATCGTCCATTTGGGAGTAATGATGTTACAGAAAAGCGATTCAATGGGGAGTTCGCGCCCTTGCCTGCGGCCGCTGTTGAGTGCCGTAGTATTGGCCTCTGCACTGGCACCAGCATCGTTTGCCTACGGTCAGGAGTCCGATGGCTTGCGTCTCGAAGAAATTGTCGTAACGGCTACTCGTCGATCGGTATCCTTGCAAGACGTCCCACTTGCTGTGTCAGCTCTGAGCGCCGATGACATAGAGTCGCGAGGGCTAACGGAGTTTAGCGATTACCTGAACAGTATGCCAAGCGTTCAGCTAATCAACCTGGCTCCTGGCAGAAATCAGATACGCATTCGTGGAATTAGCACATCAGAATACGCGACACCGCCTACTGTAGCTGTTTACCGTGGCGAGGTACCGATGACTGTGACTGGGCAGGTCTTGAACGGTAATCCCAACCCACGACTGGTCGACATGGAACGTGTTGAGGTGCTAAAGGGACCGCAAGGCACGTTGTTCGGTGCGAATGCACTCGGCGGTGCGGTAAGGCTGATCCCAAATTCGCCGAACCTGCAAGAAATTGAGGGCAGCGTCTCTGCGAGCGCCAGCAGCGTCGCACACAGTGACGATACGGGACTTAGCGCAACCGGGGCGCTCAATCTGCCTATCGTTACCGACAAAGCAGCTTTGAGAGTCGCCGCTTACACCTATACGACGCCTGGCTACATCGACAATGTTGTTCCCGCGGCAGACGCCTTCGATATTGGTGCTCTCTTCGGCGTTCCGGACGTTTTTGTCGTTCCGCCCGTCGAGGGTCGCGTTGTCGAAGACATCAACGAAGAAGTGACGAACGGTGTTCGTGCATCCTTGTTGGTGGAGGCCAGTGACAGGCTAAGCCTTACGTTTTCGCATTCTTGGCAGGATTCAACGCTTGACGGCGAACCGCTCACCGACCCCAACATTGGAACGTATGAACATTCTCGCGTTATATCCGACGAGAAGCTCAGCGACGAATTCAATCTGAGTAATCTGCTGATCGATTACGAATTCGATGGGGCATCGCTAATATCGTCGACCGGTTTCATGGACCGAACGACGGTCAACAATCGGGACATTACAACAGCTGGCTCGTCCCTAATTGGAGCCTTCTTCGGGCTACCGGGGATCCGCTATCCGTGGCGGTTGGCGGACCAGGAAGACTACGAATTATTCGTTCAGGAAGTGCGGCTGAATTCAACGGGCGAAGGGGCGCTACAGTGGCTCATAGGTGCGTTCTACTCAGACTTGAGCCGTAATATGGTCCAGGTGGGAACCGATGAATCCGGCGCACCGTTTTTCGCCAATCCTTTTGTCGGCATAGCCGTAGACGACACATTGGCCGACGTCCGCAGCGATTTTTCCGAGGAGCAGGTCGCAGTTTTCGGTGAACTTACCTACGCACTGAGCGATCGAGTCACGGTTGGCGCGGGACTGCGCTGGTTTGATAGTACGGTTGAATTCAACCAGTTCTCGGATGGGCCGCTCGTGACGTTTGGTGCGGTACCGGCTATTGAGACAGCCGGTCGGGAATCGTCAGATGACGTTAATCCGCACCTGCAGCTACAATTCTTCGCCTCGGAGAACCACAATATCTATGCCAGGGCTGCGAAAGGTTTCAGATCGCCGGTTGTAAATGCTCTTGCCGACAATGCTCTTTGCGCTCCCGAGTTAGCAGCACTTGGCAACCTGTCGCAGAACTTGACCGAGCCCGATACGGTTTGGAATTACGAAATCGGCAGTAAGTCGACGTTGGCTGACGGCAGGGTTCAATTGAACGTCGCCGCGTACGTTGCAGATTGGCGCGACATTCAGGTGCCGATTCAACTCGAATGTGGATTCTTCCTGTCCGCAAACGCCGGCGACGCGGAAAGCAAGGGCGCGGAACTTGAATTATCCGCCGCCATTACAGACGGGCTGCGGGTCAATTTCTCCGCATCCTTCACCGATGCGAAGTTCAAGGATACGATCAGCAATTCGCTGGGGCTTGCGATAATTTCTGCTGGCCAACGTACTCCGGGAACACCCGAATGGAACGTGTATGCAGGGCTGGAATACGGGCACCAACTGACCGATGCGCTTAGCGGATCAATTGGCCTTGATTTCAATTATATTAGTGACTATCCGGGGCTCGTAGAGGTCACGACGCCGGGCGAATCAATTACAAGTGTCGGCGACTACTCGACGGTCAATGGTCATTATGTACTGACGCTTAATGAGTCCACTGACTTTGAGCTCTTCGCTAAGAACGTTTTCGACGAACGTGGCGTGACAGCAGAGACGAGTCCAACGAACCTGTTTGGCTTTCAGCGCTACCTGATACGACCACGGACAATTGGGGTGCAAGTACGGCATCGTTTTTAATGGATGCTGGCAGACACGCTTTCGGCGCTATCTATTTGCCTTTGCGCATCACGTTGGGCGGTACGCCAAAGTAACGCTTAAATGCCGTAGTAAAGTTTCCCGCGTATTCGTATCCAACCTCGAGTGCGATCTGTGTAATGCTCAGCTCGGTTTCGAGCAGCAATGTTCGTGCCCGTGCCATTCTTACCGACAAAAGATAGTCATAGACTGTTAAGCCGAAGATGTACTTGAATCCGCGGGTCAGCTTCAGTTTGTTGACGCCGACTTTTCTCGCAAGTTGGATGATGGTTGGTGCATCCGCGTACTGAGTATCGAGAATTGACCTTGCACTGTGCAGGTTTGCCAGATCTTGTTTGGACAAACGAACCGCCGTGGAACTGGCATCTTCCAACGATTTGAGCGCTTGCAGAAACAGACAGATTAACTCGTTGGTTTTGGCCTCAACAAATAGCGCTCTCAGCTCGCCCTCCACGTTCATCGATACTAAGGCCTCAGTCGCCTGATGGATTTCCGCATTCATTGCAAAATCCACATAGAAAAAATCGGGAGTGTCGTTTGTTAGCAGAAACGCCATTGAATCAGGAATGGCGGAGTGCGGAATGTTATTGCTAGCAAGGTAATCGGCTATTCGGCAAAAAACTGTGACAGACTTTTCCCGGTTGTCAGCGAAATAAACTTCCTTTTTGATGACATCGTGCGGCTGGAATAGCGCGGCGGCCGTCAGTTTGTGAACCTCAAAATCATCATGGTCCGTTAACGAATAAGAAGCGCTGCCACTCAAGCGAAAATGAAGCTTGAGCTGATCGGAACCAGCCGCACTGTCTTCCCAGTTTGTCAGATTCTCGAAGTTACAGATTGCGACGGACAGGTAGTCCTTCAACGGCACAAAATCGGCCGAGCCTTTTGCAATCGTAGGTTTCGCTATAAGCCGGGTTGCACCAGGAAGACCAGGAGGTGGTTCACTGGCAACTTCAAATGTTTTGAATTCGGGGTAATGGTCCATGATGACTGATTAAAGTGAGACGATAGCAACGATTGCTAAATTCAAAGAAAATGACGACCATTGGCATAATTGCGGTCACGCAACGCATCGTATAGTGAGTGTGCGAAATAACGCGTCACGCGAAGACTTCATGGAATTCCTTTTATGTCGGTAGAGTGGGACTATATCATCGTGGGTGGCGGCACGGCCGGTTGTGTTCTCGCAAATCGCCTCAGTGCGGATAGCCGTCACAAGGTGTTGCTGCTCGATGCGGGAATTCCTGACAGATCACCCTATATCCACGTTCCGGCGGGCATTGCGAAAGCAGCCAGTGACGAACGCCTCAATTGGAGTTACGAGGCCGAGCCGGATGCTTCGCGAGCAGATGCCGTTGAATACTGGCCGGCAGGTAAGGCGCTTGGTGGTGGGTCTTCGATCAATGGCATGATCCACGTCCGCGGTAACCCACGTGATTTTGATGAGTGGCAAGAATTGGGAGCCAGGGACTGGGGCTATCAATCAGTGCTTCCCTATTTCAAACGTGCTGAATGCTTCGAAGGAGGTGCTGACTATTACCGAGGCGATGACGGGCCGCATTCGGTTTCATACGTGCGTGTCGATCATCCACTGACGGATGCGTTTACCATGGCGGCGCAGCAGGCCGGTCATGTTCTCAACCGGGATTACAATGGCGAGCGACAGTCTGGCGTCAGCAGAATGCAGGTGAATCAGCGTCGTGGGTGGCGACAAAGCACCGCGAAAGCTTATCTCAAACCTGCTCGACGACGCCCGAATCTCAAGGTCGTAACAGAAGCACATGTTGAGCGGATACTGACCAACGGCCATCGTGCGGTTGGCGCGAAATACAGTCGGGGAGGTGAAAGCCATACCGTCCGCTGTAACGGCGAGGTAATCCTGTGTGCCGGTGCGATTGCATCGCCAAAAATTCTGATGTTGTCCGGTATTGGCCCGAAAGAGGTACTTGAGGAACATAGAATTCCGGTTGTCGCCACGTCGCCGCGAGTAGGGCGCAATCTGCAGGAACATCCCGTCGCACCTATGGCCTGGCACGTTTCTCAGTCGACTTTGAATACCGAGCTCAACCTTGCCGGAATGTTAAAGCACGGCCTCAATTGGCTGTTATTCCGACGAGGTGCGATCACCACCCCAGCTGGGCATGCACAGATCTTCTTTAAAACTGACGATGCGCTGGACCGGCCAAATATACAGGCGATTTTCACTCCGTTTTGCTATGGCGCATCCGAGAGCGATACGCAGGCGGAATGGGGACTCTACGACAAATCTGCCGTAATGGTAGGCGTCTGCCTGATGAACACCCGTGTTCGCGGGCGAGTCACCCTAGGTGCCGCAGATTTTTCTGCACCGCCGGTTATTTCTCATCAACTTCTTTCTGACAGCAAAGATATCGAAGCGTTGATCGATGGGTGCGAGGAAGTTCGCCGGGTCTTTGCACAAGCGGGTTTGGCGCCTTATGTGACAGACGAGTTCATGCCGGGGGAGGGTGTGAAATCGCGTGACAGTTTTGAGGAGTTCCTACGGCAAAACATAGCGATGGGGTATCACGCTGCTGGAACTTGCGCAATGGGGTCCGACCCCCAGTCGGTCACCGACTCTCGCCTCCGCGTTAACGGCATCGCGGGCTTGAGAGTGGTTGATGCGTCCGTGATGCCTACTGTTACCACCGGAAATACCAATGCACCGGTTGTCATGATTGCGGAAAAAGCCGCTGACATGATTCTCTCGCACTCTGATGCAGCAAGCGAGCACGCCAATGAGCAAGTCTAACGACAATCAGTTGAATTTCGACTCGCTGCCGAAAAAAGCGGTTCCATTTATCAATGGAGAGGCTCGAGATCCAAAATCAGACAGCTGGTTCGAAGGATGTAATCTTGCGGGTAAAAGTTCACATATTCGTTATGCGAATTGCGGGCCCGATGATGTCAATGTGGCAGTGAGAAACGCCGATCAAGCATTCTCGGACGGGCGCTGGTCAAATTTGTCGCCTATGATGCGCAAGTCGATACTGCTTGAATTTGCTGATCAGGTTGAGGCAGCCGCGGAGACGCTGGGGTTGATGGACAGTGTTGAGATGGGTCGCCCGATCTCTCAGGCAATAGACGACGCGCGTTTTCTGACAGCAGGAATCTTGCGTTATCACGCCGAATCTATCGACAAGGTTTATGGAACTGTCGCACCGTCCTGTAGCGCGAGCCATGTGCTGCAAACGTGGGCGCCATGTGGCGTGATTGCGGCTATTACACCGTGGAATTTCCCGTCCGTAAACGCCATGTGCAAAATCGCACCAGCACTTGCGGCTGGAAACAGCTGCGTTATTAAGCCGTCTGAGGCTGCCAGCCTTTCTGCGTTGAAGTTAGCAGAAATTGGGTTAGAAGCAGGAATTCCGGATGGCGTTCTCAATGTCGTAACCGGTGAAGGCGAGGTCGGACGTCTGCTGGCCGAACATCGCGACGTCGCTATGGTTGCGTTTACCGGGTCGACAGCCACAGGTCGCTCTATCATGGCGTCGGCGAGCGTGAGCGGAGTAAAGCGATTGTTACTTGAGTGTGGCGGCAAGTCGCCACAGGTCGTTTTCGAAGATGCGCGGGAATTCGACCTCGACCAGTTAGCCGCTGCGCTGGTCGCTGACGTCATGTGGAATTCGGGCCAGGTTTGTGTCGCGAAATCTCGACTGTTGGTGCAGGAAAAACTATTGGGGAACTTGCGTCCGCACCTTGTCTCGGCAATCGGTGCTTACCAGCCCGATGATCCTCTGCTTGCCGATACGGCCTTTGGGCCTATTGGCACCGCCGCCCAGTACGAGCGCGTCAACATGCTAATCGCCGATGCCGTATCGAGCGGTTCAGAAGCGGTCACGGCGGAAGACCTGACTCTGCAAGAGAATGGGCTTTTCGTGCCGCCGACCGTGTTGTTTGACGTTACAGCTGACACAAAAGCGGTGCGTGAAGAAATATTTGGCCCCGTGATGACAGTACAGCCATTCGATACGATTGAAGAGGCAATTGCTTTGTCAAACGCTACCGAGACAGGCCTTTCAGCATCTGTCTGGACAACCGACCTCCGCACCGCGCACCGTATGGGGCGGGATATACGCGCAGGTGACGTATCGATTCGTGGTTCGCTCACCGAGGTTGAAGGTTCTGGATTCGCCGGAATAGGGGAGCCAATGAAATCATCGGGATTCGGCGCAGAAACCGGAATTGCCGGCCTACAGTCTTACGCAATCAGGAAGTCTGTCAGTTTTGCGTTTGGTTGATTCATGACTCACCCGATCCAGTACTTTTCGAAAAGTTACAAGGATGCTCGATCAAAATTCCTTGAGGCCGCGGGTACTGTTGGTGCGGAACTGACCGAGTATTGCCATGAGTTGTCTGGACCCGAAGGGGAGTCGCTGGCCGTAGATCTCTGCTGGTTGGGTCGCCGCGATGCCAGCAAATTGCTGGTCGTGTTATCAGGAACGCACGGTCTGGAGGGGTATGCCGGCTCGGGGTGTCAGCTGGGCTTTCTCAGCAACGCCGGCAACCTGCGCCTACCCGAGGACACCGCAATTGTAATGCTTCATGCAATGAATCCCTGGGGCATGGCGCACCTACGGCGCTGTACTGAAGACAATGTGGATCTGAACCGAAATTTCATGGACTGGTCTTGTGCGTTGCCTCAGAACGCCGCTTACGCCGAGGTCCATGATGCTCTGTGTCCGCCAGCGCTTACAGGGCCGCAGCGAGACGCGGCTGATGCGGCGTTGAAGCAATACTCGCAGGAGAGAGGCGAACACACCTATAACCTGGCTGTCTACTCCGGCCAGTACAGTCACCCTGACGGTCTGATGTACGGGGGGCAAAAATCTTGTTGGTCCAGGCGACAGGCTGAACGGATTCTCGTCGATATCACGGCAGATAAAGTTGACGTCTGTCTTATCGACCTGCATACGGCTCTTGGGCCGTATCACTACGGGACACCGATAAGCTTTCACACGACGGACAGCGCGGCACTGGCACGCGCCAGAAGGTGGTTTGGCGAATCATTGATGGCGCCACTGGATAAACCGAGTGGTGACGACGAAGAGGAGGTCGCCCAAATTTCCGGAACGTTGATCCAATGTGCGGAATCCCTGGTCTCCGGAAACCTGACCGCAATTGCGCTTGAATTTGGTACCTACGCGGAAGAGCGAGTGCTCCCTACCTTTCGTGACGAGCACTTCATATGGCAACACGGCATGGATGACGGCGACATCGCGTCGCGGGTTCGTGAGAAGCTCCTTTGGTATTTTTATCCGCGCAACGAAGAATGGACCGAAATGGTCTGGTTTCGATTTGACCAGGTGATGCGGCAGGCACTTGGCGGACTATCGTCAGGCCGACCATGAAAGGAGATTGTCATGATGTTTCCGACACTCTTTTCGCCAATTGACATTGGCGCCACTCGAGTTAAGAACCGCGTAGTTTCAACGGGACACGATACTACGCTGCCAACGGACGGCACTGTGAATGATGCGCTTATCGCGTATCACGAAGCACGAGCGAAGGGTGGTGTCGGGCTCATTGTTTCGCAAGTAGCCGGTGTGCACGAGTCGGCTCGATACTCTGCTCACGTGCTCATGGCGACTGACAAGAATTGTATCCCCGGCTTTCGTCGTCTTGCGACGACAGTACAACAATACGATTGCAAGTTGTTCGTGCAACTCTTCCATCCTGGCCGTGAGATCATGGAGTCCGACGATGGCTCTGTTCCTGTCGCATACTCGTCGTCGAGCACGCCGAGCGACAGGTTTCACGTTATTCCTCGGGAGATGCCTACAAGTGTCATTGCGGAAGTAGTGAACGGCTACGGAAATGCCGCAAAATTCATGAAACAGGCCGGCGTTGACGGTGTTGAAATCGTTGCGAGCCATGGCTATTTGCTCTCGCAGTTTCTGAATTCAAACATAAATCGGCGAACTGACGAGTACGGTGGACCTTTCGAAAACCGTCTGCGAATTTTTTACGAAGTGCTTAGCGCGGTTCGTACGGCAGTTGGGGATGACTTCGTTGTCGGATTGCGTATCTCCGGAGATGAGAAAGATCATACAGGGCTGACGGAGGCGGATTCCCTGCAATGTATCGAGGCTCTGCAGACTCGGCTTGATTACGTCAGCGTAGTGGCGGGGACTTCTGCTTCGCTAGCTGGCGCAATTCACATTGTGCCGCCTATGCAGATCGAGAATGCCTATGTTGCCCCGTTTGCCGCAATGGCGAAAGCTCGGGTGTCAATTCCGGTCATTGTGACCGGTCGAATCAATCAACCGCAAGAAGCAGAGACAATACTAAGCTCAGCCCAGGCCGACATGTGTGGAATGACACGTGCACTCATTTGCGACCCACAAATGCCGGTCAAAGCGATGGACGAGCGTAGCGACGATATTCGGGCGTGTATCGCGTGCAATCAAGCTTGTATCGGCCACTTTCACAAGGGCTACCCGATTTCGTGTATCCAACATCCTGAGACCGGTCGAGAACTGACCTATGGCAACTACGAGCTGACCACAGAAAAGAAGAACGTGATCGTTGTCGGAGGTGGCCCGGGCGGGATGAAGGCAGCAATTACTGCTGCCAGGCGAGGTCATCATGTCACGCTGTATGAGGCTGGACCACGACTCGGCGGCCAGGCTCAACTCGCGCAGCTTCTTCCGGGCCGCTCAGAGTTTGGCGGCCTCATTACGAACTTCACACGTGAACTTGAGCTCGCGGGTGTCGTCGTCAAAGCAAACACTCGAGTTGATGCTGACATGATCGAGACCGCTTGTGCAGACGCCGTTGTTATCGCGACGGGCGCGAAGCCGCGAGTGCCGCCAGACCTCGAAATTGATGAAAAGGCGCACGTGTTGGACGCTTGGCAGGTGCTCCAGAATAGCGCCGCTGTTGGGCAGTCGACCGTTATCGCCGACTGGCGATGCGACTGGGTAGGGATCGGCCTGGCCGAGATACTGGCAACTGCCGGCCATCGCGTTCGACTTGCCGTCAATGGACTGCACGCCGGCGAACTGCTGCCGTTCTATTCGCGTGATATCGCCGTTGCGCGGCTGCATAGACTGGGTGTGGAAATCGTTCCAAATATGCGGTTGTTCGGCTGCGATGAAGACTCGGTCTATTTTCTGCACGCGGCCAACAACGACCCTGTGATCATGGATGACGTCCAAACACTGGTATTGGCGCAGGGGCATGAACCTGATTCCCGGCTTTTGGACACGCTGCTCCAAAGCGGCATTGCCGCGATCGCAGTTGGCGATTGTCTCGGTGCGCGCAGCGCTGAGGAGGCCGTACTGGAGGGTCTACGCGTGGGCTGGTCGCTGTAGGTTCTTATCGCCAAGATAAAGCCATTTTCAGAATCTCAACTATCAATCTAATAATCATCTAAGGTGATTTGCGCGTACTAATAGAAACTCAATATTCCCCGTAAGAGGACTCGAATGCCGCTGGTCGAACCGCTGTCTCCTGATGCGGATGAAGATGTCAGGAAACTCTCTGAGTTTTTCCAAGGGCCGCTGGGATTTACGCCCAACAGTATTCTTACGATGCAGCGGCGGCCCGAGATTGCGAAAGCATTCATTGCGCTGAATGTTGCAGTCACAGAAACCGTTCATATTGACAATCAACTCAAGCGATTAGTTGGTTTGGTCGCAAGTGTGGCGTCGGGGTGCCGTTATTGTCAGGCTCACCTGGCGCTGGGCTCGAATCGATTTGGCGCGGATGCGGAAAAACTCGAGGCGGTATGGGAATACAAAACAAGTCCACTGTTTTCCGATGCGGAACGAGCCGCACTGGATTTTGCGTTAGCAGCTGCCAGTATCCCCAATGCCGTTGATGAGGCTATCTCGGCAGAGTTGAAGAAATACTATTCTGACGACGCAATTGTTGAACTACTCGCGGAAGTCAGCCTGATGGGGTTCCTCAATCGGTGGAATGACAGCATGGGTACTCAACTGGAAGATACGCCCAAGGAGCTTGGTGAGAACGTCTTGTCCTCAGGTGGTTGGGAAGTTGGAAAACACTCGTAGCAGAGGAAGCCGAAATTGTCGCAGTCATTCTATCCAGTACATCTCGTCGGTAGCGTTCCGCTTGTCGATGCAGCATCGGTTTTCGAGATGGTCGGCGAGATTCTCAATGGGTGCATAAGCCGAATACCCGACGGTGAAACCGGTGAGCGAAGTAACTGGATAGCGTGGCAGTTGCCATTGCTCAAGTTGAACCCGGCGCTCGAACCGGATCGCAGCAAGGCCGCGCCAACACACGAGACAGCTTCAGACGGAGCCGCGGTCGATGCTTCCGACTTTCGATTTCTGAAAGTAAAGACGGGCATTGATCAGGCAGAGATCAAACTTGAGACAGAGTACGCCAAACAAGCCATTGCGTCTTTTGAAGCATTCGCCGAAATTCAGGCAGGTGGCAAGATTCCAGCCGATGTCCGTTTTCAGGTGAGTTTGCCTACGCCCTATGCAATTGCCAGCCTATACATTTCTCCGGATTCCTGGCCTCAATTCCTGCCGGCCTATGAACGGGCTATCAGACGTGATTTGGCGCAGATAGCGGCAAGAATTCCACACGAGATGTTAGCAATTCAATGGGATGTCTGTATGGAGGTCATGGCGTGGGAGGGACAGTTGCCGTCGCCGGAACCGGACCTTGCGGGATTTACGTTTCGCAGTATTGGCGCGCTCTGCGACGCGGTACCGGCTGACGTAGAAGTTGGCCTGCATCTTTGCTACGGGGACCCAGGACACAAGCATATCGTTGAGCCAAAGAACTCAGAAATTCTGGTGGCATTGGCTAATGGAATATCTGCCAGCACCGATCGTGTACTGAACTGGATTCATATGCCGGTGCCGAGGGAGCGTGTGGATGATGACTATTATGCCGCGTTGGGTAATCTTGCCCTGGACAGCGAGTGCACGTTATTTCTTGGGCTCGTGCATTTCACGGACTCAGACCATGGTGCCTCAGCACGTATAGCTTCAGCGCGGAAGGTAGTCACCGAATTTGGTATCGCTACCGAGTGTGGTTTTGGCCGGCGACCGGCAGACACCGTTGCACCTTTGTTGGAGCTGCACAGGCGTTGCTCGAAGTTGGCCGCGACCAGCGCAGAGGAGGGACGGTAATGCACATCATGATCGCTGGTGGCGGTATTGGTGGACTGACCATGGCGCTTTGCCTCCACAAGATCGGGATAAAGGCGACGGTGTTTGAGTCGAGTGACGATATTCGTGAGCTTGGTGTCGGAATTAACGTATTGCCGCACGCGATGAAAATCTTGCGGGAGCTTGATCTTGAAGAGCGTATGTTGGATAGCGGTGTCGAACTCGAACGTTACATGTGGTTTAACCGCCATGGACAGGAGATATGGTCGGATCTTCGCGGTCGGAAAGCAGGCTACGAGTGGCCGCAAATCTCGATGCATCGAGGCCAGTTTCAGGGCTTGCTCGCAAACGCGGTACGCGAACGGATTGGTCCGGACGCAATAAGGTGCAATCACCATCTGGCTGACTTCGCACAGCAATCCGGACGTGTCACCGCCAACTTTATCGATAAGCGAAACAACCAACAAGTCGGGTCATTCGAAGCAGATGGCCTTATCGGTGCGGACGGAATTCATTCTTGCATCCGTTCGCATTTTTATCCTGACGAAGGTCCCGCCCGATGGAGTGGGAATATGCTTTGGCGCATGACCGTCGAGATCGATCCAGTATTGGGTGGGCAAACGATGATTGCCGTTGGAAATTCGGAAACCAAGGTCGTCGGTTACGAAATTTCTGCGGAGGCGAAACGTCGCGGAAAATCGCTATTCAACTGGATAGCCGAGGTGAAACTTGCCAAGGCTGGAACCGCCGTCCCCAGGCGCGAAGACTGGAATCAGACGAGTTCAGTAGATGAGTTCTTACCGCGTTTTGCCGACTGGAATTTCGGTTGGCTCAGCATTCCCGAGCTTGCGAGGAAAACGGAACAGGTTTGGTCATTTCCGATGGTTGACAGAGACCCGGTGGAAAAGTGGACCGAGGGCCGCGTCACACTACTTGGTGATGCCGCACACGCAATGTGGCCGATAGGGTCGAATGGTGCGTCACAGGCCATCCTGGATTGTCACTGCATGGCAAATCAACTAAGCACGACGGGCAGTGTTGCTGCGGCATTCTCTGCCTATGAAGATGACAGACGCCCGGCTACGGCAGCAATTGTTTTGGCCAATAGAGGCAATGCGCACGATGAGATACTCGAAATTGCCGAACAACGAGCGCCAGACGGATTTGAAAGTATCGACGAATTCTCAAGCACTGAAGAGTTACGGTCGATAGTCAATGGCTATAAGCAGACTGCGCTCTTTGACAAGCAGCGACTACAGTCCTGATCGTGTTGTTCTTTGTGTGCTTAAGGGATCGACCTGATCACGTTGAGCTACGAAAGTCGACTCGGCCTGCGCATCTGAGTTATATGGCGCTCCACGAGAAGAACATCCTTCTCGGAGGTCCGACCAGTGACAGGGACGATTCCGAGCCGAACGGAATGGTCTTGTTGCTGGACCTGCCAGATCGGGAGTCGGTCACCAGATTTTTGGATGACGATCCGTACTGTATGGCCGGGTTGTTCACAGATCGCATCGTCACGGTTTGGAATCCCGTGCAAATATCGTTGACAGCGTTGGCAAGTTTGCAGGTGAGTTGAAAGCAATGAAGTCATATGAACAGACAATAAAAGAGTACATGCATGCTTTGGGCTCGAGCGATTTGGAGGGTATTCTCACCAACTTCGCGTCAGATGCGATGGTGCGTTCACCTTTTCTCGGAAGAATGTCGGCGAAAGAGTTTTTCCCAAAGGTCGTTGAATCGTCAATCAGATCCGATATTACCGTTTACGACATTCTCACAAGTGCCGCGGGGAAGCAGCGGGCCGTCGGATACTTTAATTATGACTGGACGTTGAAAGACGGCAACAAGGTGACATTTGATTGTGCGGATGTCTTTGAGTTTGATACCGACGGCCAAATAGTTGAAATGATCATCCTTTACGACACTCATCCGATTCGGGAACGAGTAGGGGACAAGTTTCAATGACGATCCTGAACCGATTGCCGTCATCCCCTGAGATTAACGCTTACAAAGAAGCGGGAGTCGTACTTCTGCCAGGATTAGTGACTGACGATTGGGTGACGCAGATACGAGACGCGGTCGAGGGGGATCTGAAAAACGCGTCCTACAGCGCAAACCGGCTGTTTTGTGACGGAATGATGATGTGGAAAAGAGATGCCGTTTTTGAGGCCTATTGTCTGAATCAGGAGTTACCGGAGGCGGCGGCAGTTTTGATGACTTCGGATAAGGTAAACCTCTTATACGACCAGTATCTCGTTAAAGAACCCGGCGGGACCGCCGCGGTTGGCAAAACCAAGTGGCATCACGACCAGCCATACTGGCCAATTCGAGGCGATCAAATAGTCACTCTTTGGCTGGCCCTCGATGATATCGATGACTCAACCGGCCGAGTCGAGTTTGTCGCGGGATCACACAAGTCCAGCGACCTGTATCAACCAGAAGGGCTTACCGAATCAGACTACCAGTACTCAAAGAATCCAGATTATAGACCGATCCCAGATATCGATGCATGCCGAGAAGACTACGAAATACAGTCCTGGGACATGTCGCCTGGCGACATCCTGGCATTTCACGGACGTACGATCCACGGGGCAAAAGGAAATCAAAATTCGACACGGCGGAGGCGCGCGCTTGCCATACGATATGTCGGTGAGGACGTTACCTACTACGACGGTCCGGGTAGCTATGAAGGCCTCAAGTCTTCCGACCTGACCAATGGCGAGAAGTATAGGAAGCAAAAGCCCCTGTTGAGAGAGGACACCCTCGCTGATTCTGTTGACTGGGGTTGCTGATCTGGAGAAGTTCGCGCTGATTGATCCCAAAACCTTGTTCGCTGTGTTTGGCATGCCATTCATATCCGCTCATTCCTGAACGAGAGCCCGCAGTAGTCCATGCCATGGTTTTTTCAGTGGCGTCTTTGCCGATGTGGGTTTTGGAATTCGCTTCCTGCGAAAAGAGACAGCGTGGCAGGTGGCGCCCTGGTTGGCGGTACCAGGAGGGGCCGGGCAGGGGCTTCCTGTTCCTTCTCTCGAAGATTTGCCAGGATTCTGTCGATGATGTCCTGATCCTCAATGCAAGCGATGACTTTGACGTACCCGCCACAGCGACCACAAACTTCAATATCGATATTGAATACGCGCTTGAGTCGCTGGGCCCAAGACATCGCGACGTGTCGTTCAGCGGGTAAGCGAGATTTCCCCCCTTGGGAGCGCTTGACCCGGACAATCCGGGCTCCGATGGCGCTGAGTCATACCCTCAAAGCGCTTTTAATCTGTGTGGGTTGTAAGCCTTTACTTGTTGATGACGCGGAGTCGCATAGAGCCCTAAATCGGTCAGCTTATGGTTATTTCCACAACTGGCTGTTTTGCATGAGGAAAATGGTGGGCCCAGTAGGACTTGAACCTACGACCAATCGATTATGAGTCGACTGCTCTAACCAACTGAGCTATGGGCCCCAGAAGGCCGCGTAGTCT
>Ga0255761_10000389_pt1 | contig 40307 bp, 13 predicted proteins | sample 071ome_29_FD_179961 | JGI IMG/M metagenome (GOLD analysis project Ga0255761, IMG submission 179961) | Coastal salt marsh microbial communities from the Groves Creek Marsh, Skidaway Island, Georgia - 071407BT metaG (version 2) | ecosystem: Environmental > Aquatic > Marine > Intertidal zone >... | reverse complement strand
CTGGTAATACTATTCAAAATGCAGGCAATAGCATTAAAAGTGGAGGCTCTTTTATTGTTAAAGCATTTAAAAATGTTGGTTCAGCAATACCTGGCGGTAAAATGATAGGTGGTATTGGTGGTAAGATTGGCGGTAAGATGAAGGCCGGATATGACAAGATATTGGGTGGGGATAGTGCTGGAGCTGTTGCTCGTAGAGGCATAGCTGCTGCAGGAGCAACTGCCATTGGTGGCATGGGTGTTTCTGGTCTTACAGAGATGATGAAAGGAGGAAGTTTCTTTGCTGGTGCTACAGGCAATGCCGATCCAGATCTTAAAGCAACAGATAATAGCATAATGGCCGCACAAATGGGACAAGGAGCACTAAGTGGTGCATCTATGGGGGCTCAAATAGGTAGTATTTTTGGTCCATGGGGAACTGCTATCGGAGGTGCTGTTGGTGCTCTTGGCGGGCTAACTATGGGCTTTATTAACGCCAGAAAAGAAATAGCAAAAGCTGCTGCGCAGGAAAAGAAAGAAAGACAGCAAAAATTTGCAGAACAAGACAAAAAATCGCTCGCTATTGCCACGGATCAAAGTAAAGGCGGTGCTGAAAGGAAGGCTGCTAGAGAAACATATCTAGCCAGAATACAAGCAAATAAAGGTGCGGGATTAGACACAGCAAAAGACTTAATGAAGACAGGATCTAGTGCTGATGAGGCTGCTTCGGCAGGTGCTACAGCAGCAGCAAATGCTGTGCAATTTATTACTTCTGAAGCCAGTAGAACCGGCAAAGACTTAAGTCAAATGCAAGCTAGTATGCCAGCTGGTGAATTCGACGCTCTGAAACAAAGTATTCTTAATGCAGATGCCGAATATCTTAAGGCAGTAAAAGCTCACGGTGAAAATTCAGCTGCTGCCAAAGCTGCAGCCGACAAGGCCATGGAAAATGTTCAAGAAATGGCTAAAACAAACGCTGAGCTTGCTAGACAAAGAAAAGCAGTTGCTGCAATGGCAAAGGTTTCGGCTTCATTCGTTAGAACAGCAAGAAGCTTGAGTGGCGCCATAGACGCTGCAGAAAACAGCTTTAATCATGCCGCACAAGAAATGGCGACTATAACAGACCCAACAGCTAGTGTTAGTTATAGAAATACCAATCTTGAAACAGTAACCAATCCAGCATCAACAGGAGCAGAACAGCAGAAAGCTTATTCTCAAATGGCTCAAGGTCTTGGTCCTGATGGTCAGGCTATGGCCAATATGGCTGCTATGCCTAAAAACCTAGAATCTTCTATTAGTAAGAGTATTGCAAGAACTGTTAATTCTCAAGACCCTGCGGCAGTAGAGAAGGATTTACAGAAAACAGTTATGGATCAATTAATGGCTGCTGGAGTAGATAAAGAATCTGCTTCTGAGGCCGCAGGAAAGTTTGCTGGTAGAATATCAGATATGACTCCTGCAGAAAGACAAAACCTAGACGTTCAAAAAGAAATATCAAATGATCCTGCTCTATCAGCAATGATGGATGGAGCCAATGCTTCTGCAGAAGCTTTACAGAAATATTCTAGGAGTGTTACTAGCGCCTTCCAATTCTTGGCTGACCAAGCAAAACAAACAGCGGCTGCAGAGCAAGGCTTGCGAGATGCTCATGCAGATTCTATAGGACAAAGAATGGCTAATGAAGATAGATTGAACGCTATTCTTGGTAAAGGCCAGGGGATCCAAGCTAAACTTAACCGAATTAACGAAAAAGGTGCAGCACAAAGAAACGCTAGACTTGGCGGTGGTGCTAATATAAGCGCCGATCCCGTGCAAGCAGCAGGTGAATTAGTTAATATGATTAATACTAATCAAGCAGAAGCTGCTAATTCTAGGGCTCAAAGATCAACCGATTTATCCGGAGGTAATGCTGCAGCAGTAAAAGCAGAGAGCGAAGGAGAACTAGCTATGTCTAGATTCGCTCAGCAAGCAAAAACAGCCGAAGAAGAATTAAGAAAACTTCCAGGACAATTGCAAGGAAGCATAGATGCAGTATTGAGTGAAATGGAAAATGTAATGGCCCACCGCTCTGCACAAATTGATGCTGGTGCTGGGTTAATGGAGAAAGCTTTGGGTAGCACTCCATCAGAAATGATGAAACTTTCTAAGACTATGAATCTTGCTGGTGCAGCAGCGCAGGGTTTTGCCCCCACCATTCAACAATCTGAAGCTGCTCAGAAAGCGTATCAGAAAACTATTCAAGGAGGAGGAAGTCAAAAACAGGCCCAATCTGCTGCTCAACAAGCATACGCACAAGAGAGTAGCGATAGCTTAAGCATGCTTAAGGAAATGATGCCGTTATTGACTGCTGCTGGACCAGAAGGTAAAGCAGAAGCTAACAAGATGATGGCCAATGCTTATGAAAGTCAATTTGCTGCTAGAGGCATTGATATTAACCAAACTCCATTTGGTAAGATTATTGAAATGATGAGACAGGATCCTGGAGAAGATCCTCAAATAGCCGCTTTAAAACAACAGTATCAAGTGCTAGAACAGCAAAAAACAGCTGTTGAGGGAGTAATAAAGGCACTAGATCAAAGCAAACTTACAGCGGCTCATGAAGCAGCGAATCAAATGATAGTAGATAAATTAGATCAAATTCAAGCAGTCTTTGAGGGCAGGCAACAAGAAGGCGAGAAAGATGGTGTACCAAGACCGACAGCTCCTCCTAAGCCTGCCGCTAGTTCGCCAAAGGCCGCTGCTGCTGCTGCTAGTGGTGCCGCTGGTGGTCCGGGCGGTGCTGCTCCTGCTCCCGGTGCTCCCGGTGCTCCTGCTCCCGGTGCTCCCGGTGCTCCTGCTCCCGGTGCTCCCGCCCCAGCCTCTGCGGCTGCTGTTGCTGCTGCTAATGCTCCTGCTGGTTCAGCGTCTGCTGTATACGGCAGCGCATCAAGCCCAAATGCCTCAGCCACCACGACAGCTCCTAGTCAAAGAGACCTAATCAACAAAAAATATTCCCAGGAATCAGAATCTAACAAACAGCAAGCGATGTTGTATAGCGCTGGTCGTGATGCTAAAAATCCTCAATTAGCATACAGAGCAAATGTATTACAACAAAGAAGAATAGCTTATGCTAGAAGAACAGGCAACAAAAAGGGGTTAAAAGAAGATGATCAAAAATTAATGGATCTTCAGGATAAACAAAACACTTTGGAAAGTAGAAAACAAGAAGAGCTGAAGAAAATGCAAGCCAAAACCACCGGTAGTAAACCAGGAATGGCTGGTGGCGGCATGTGGTCAGTCCCTCCAGAAGAAGTTAAGGGAAAGACTGGCAGACAAACGTCAGCAAAAGATAAGGCAACCAATAATGCTTATAAAACAATGTTGGAGGTATATGATGGCATCGACATCAAAAATACTTCAGCCAATTCCCGAGACGATAAAGCTAAACAAAGCGTAGCAGCAGATCAGACAGTTACTGGAGATGTTTCAATCGCCATATTAGAACAAATCTCACAAAATACAGCAGCCACCATAGAAGCAATAAAGAATTCATCAGTAGTATCATCGAAAGACGCTCCTCAACCGACACCCCCTGCTGCACAAAACCCCCTCGCTGGTATAGATACAAGTGCTGCCCAAGCTTTAGACGGCACTCAAATAGGAGCCGACGCAAAAGCTATGGCTGCTGGTGTGGACAAGACTCTACAAAACAAAAAGGCAGCTCCCAAACCCCCAGAGAAACCCAAAGCTAAACCTGAAGGATGGATGGGGGCTATTGGTTCAGTCTTAACAGCTCCCACAAGATTTGCTGGCAGCATGATTGAAAGCGCAACGGGCATAGAAGTCAACAGAGGTATTGAAAATGCTACAGGAATACCCATGACTCAAGATGATATAGCCAGTTCTGCAGGCGGTTTTGCTGGTTCGGTTGCTGCAGCGCCAGCCAGATTTGCTGGAGGTGTTGCTGGAAGTATAACTGGCACTCCTGCTTCTGAGCAGACCACTACAGCAGGAGCAATTGGTGGAGCGGTAGGAAGTGCTATAACTGCTCCAGCAAGATATATGGCAGGAGCGATGGGCATAAGTACACCAGCAAGTCCTCAAGGCTCACAACAATCAGCTCAGTCGTCCGCATCAGGCAGTAATTCCTCCTCCTTACAACTATTAAAAGAAATAGCTAATTCTACTAAAGCCTTGGTCCAAAACTCTTCTGGAGCTGCAACTGCACAAAAATCTGGAGATGGTGTAAATACTAATGGTTTAGCACAATTCACCGATAAATTAAATAAATTATTCGAACAATTAGCCAACGTTAGTATTCCTAGTGAAATTAAGCTTTCTGGGGCTTTTGATGTTAATGTTGCATTAAATGGACTTGAAGTATGGAAAACAATGGAACCAAAGATTAAAGAAATGATTCTAACAGCTACCGGAGAACAAATTAACGAATTTGCTGGAGAAAACTTTGGAGGTGAAGGTAAAACAAAGAAAGTCCCAATAGGATCTCAAAATTAATGATAATTAAACTTTTTGATAATATCGGTGCATCATTTTCTTTTGCTGATGATGATAATGATAGAAATTTTTTACCTGGTGTTGCGCTGAGTGGGTATAACGCTTTTGACTCTTCTCATGTTGGAAGTAGAATATCCTATCTAGCCAGAAATGTTGGAGATACATTTCTAGAGTTCGAAGTTGGCCTTGGAGACATAATAGATAATAATGGTACGATTACTATATTAAGAAGTGTTATCCTTGCTTCTTCTAGCAATAATGAGAAGGTTAGTTTTAGTGTTGCTGGTACAAAATCTATTTATGTAGATATTTCTGAAGTCTCGACCAAGACAGCTTTTAATAATGTTCTGGAAAAAAACAGTGATTTTACAGCTATAGATTATCAAACCACATACATAGTAGACCTATCATCTTCTAATATTACCGCCACCCTTCCGGAATCTAATAATTTTAATCTTGGATTAACCCTATCTTTTAAAACCTTAAATACAGAAACAAGCGGTAATGGATTAACTATCACATCTACAAATTCACAGACAATTGATAATAGTTTACAAAATGACACACATTCAAGCGATACATATGTGCGTTATATTTCGACAGGTACGGGTTGGCAGTCCCTACAACAAGACTTAACTCTTGAGACGGGCGTTCCAAGAGGAGACACTTACGCATTGCAACATAATGCTGGTGGTGGCAATTTTGGTGCTAATAACATATCCACCAATGAGAACGGAGATTTTTTCGTAGGAGACACAACAGTATTAAGTCAACAAAGTAATAATCAAATTAACAGAACTTTTCAGGCTGTAGATACTGTTATATATGGAGATGATTCTTCTAAAAATTTATATTTCTCTAGCGCAGGTAATATTGGAATAAATATGCCTAGCGGATATATCCCCCAAGCCCCTTTACAAATTTTACAAGGTAGTCCTGGAGAAAGTATCAGGGTTGAAAGTAGACAAAACTCAAATCCTGCCACACTCACAATTTACCATAGGCCAAGCACATCCCCTGTCTCTGGTGACATAAATGCTATTATTAATTTATCTGGTAAAGATTCCATAGCTGCTCAATCGGACTATACAGTACTAAAGTCTAAAATACTTAATTCTACCAATGGTGTTACAACGGGAGCTTTTGAAGTAGATGCGCAATATAACGGTGTAGCATCAAATATTTTGTCTATTTCTAAAGAGACTTCTTCTTTAGGTTCAGACAATACTGTATCTAGCTCTAATTTTGTAGTTGGTTCAACCAACACCGTAGCTGGATCTGGAAATGTTGTTTTTGGTCAAAATTCTTCAACAGACGTTGATAATTCTGTAGTACTAATCAATAATAATAATTCTGTTCATATAAACGATAATATAGAAATTAAGCATGGTGATCAAACAAAGATGTCTGTCACATCTGACTCTGTGAATGTTATGGGGTCTATTGTTGCCAAAGACTTTATGTTTAGTGACACTGTTGATGATGGCTTAATAGTTTACTCTAGCGGAAATAAATTAGTTACTGGTACATCTAATATCAATAATATATTTGACGGTAATAATGACGGGTTATTAATTAAAACCAGTGATGGTCAAGCTTCTGCGTCTAGCGACTTATATGTTAATTCTATAGGATTGGTTCTTGACTCTACGGTTGTCCTACCTCAACTGCAAAACAATAGTTTATTATCTTCTGAAAATGGAGTCTTATCTGAATATACTGGTGTTGGACTAAGTTCTGATAGTGTAGAATTTAATGTTGACGCAGTATTTACTAATGGATTAGTTATAGACCCAGATACTACAGCCTCTAATTACGCTGTATTAACACATAATGGAAATGGTGTTGCTAGCTGGCAAAATATTAACTTGATTGATATTGTTATAGAAAATACTGATATTAAATGGAATAAATACAACGCTAGAAATGCCACGGTATCAGAAACGAGATCTCAATTAATCTTGAACGATTCCTATATACCTGAAGAATTTAGTGTGGGTGATGATGTTGCTATAGTGGATCAAGACACTATTTATTATAGTACTATCAGTAGCATTTCTACACAAAACGGCATTGTATTTAGTTTAGGCTCTGCTATCGAGGGTAGTTTTACAACTTGCAATTTTTATTCAATTAATAAAGGTGGTTATTTAAATATTGGATTAAATAATAGCGGAAATATCAATTCTAGTATTAGTACTATTAGCGGTCGAGAAGGCGTTGCTACAGTTTTTAATAACAAACAATACAATATAGACTATACCATCAACGGTTCAGCCACAAACCCTGCTTTACATATACAAGCATTATCATCGACGGGACAAGATTATTCACCTGTTATAGTTAATGGTACAGAAACTCAAACGATGGCAGATGGCACAGAAGCTACAGTAACAGTTAACGGCGGTCTTCATGCAACAAAATTACAGTCAGATGACTTATATTTAGACGGTGGAGTTATAGAATTTAATGGATAATTATTATGTCTTTTATTAAACTTAAACGAGATATTACAACAGAAAATCACCCTAGCGAATCTCAAGTAGAGATCGGTGAATTAGTAATGAATTGCACAACAGGTATTTTATATACTAAACTAATAGATGGATCATTAGTTAAATTTAGTTCTTCTCCTGTTTCTAGTGGAGACGCTCCTGTGGTCTCATTTACAATCAGCGATAACTTCTGTTGCGATAATGATAGTATAACTGCGAATATTTCTAATTTGGTAGTCGGTGGCGAATACACCTATGAGTTTGGAGAATTGGGTAATAATGGGTTAGTATTATATCCAGAAGATCAAAAAACTGGACAACTAACACCATCAGATAGCGATACAAGATCGGTTACAATTTTAGCTCAAAAAACTGGAGAAAAAACTGTGGCGCTGGTTAAGTTCACGGTTAAGAAGTCGGGCGTTGCTGTCGCAGAGGGCGTTGCAACTATTAGTTGCGGAACATGTGTAGATCAAACTAATCAATAAATTACTGGAAATATAATCCATGCCTAGTATTGTGAATTATCAGAGTAAAGAATGTAACGAATGTGGAGTTATAATTCCTTTTAATTCAGTTGCTTTGACTAAAAACAAAAATTATTCAGTAGTATTCGATGCTATAAGCTCTTTGCCTGGATGCACAGCAGTAATAGAACCAAGGATTCATTCATTTGTTCCTACTAGTGATTCATCTAACTTGTATACATCTTTAAGAATTTTTGGTTGCGAATCTGTGGACAGATCGACCACACTGGTTAAAATGAGCATTTCTGACAACAATAAAGAAGTATTTACAGACTACACAACAGTTGTGTGCGGTACATGTTCTAAAGACGTTATTCCTGTCACGGCAACTCCAAGCACAAGTATAGGAGTCACACCATCTCCAACACCGACCAAACTAGCAGAGACCCCTCCACCGACACCAACGCCGAGTTCGCTTGTAACATTCAATATTGCATTCCCAACTCATATGATTGATATTAATTGTGATTCTCCAGATTCTATAATTTCGGCTAAATTAACAGGCAATCAAAACAGAAGATATTCTTATGAATTTACTGCTCTTAATAATTTTGAATTTGTGTCTTTTGGAAACCAATCGGGTGAAATTTTTGTTTCTGAGGGAAGTATCAATATTACAACTACAATAGCCATAGGATCTTCTGTGACAGAGACACTAGTTAGATGCAGGGTTAAAGATTTGGAAACACAATTTGTGGGTGATACAATATCTGTAATAAAGTGTATTAATTAACTAAAGACTTCTTTTATGGAATTAAAATGTCAAACTTAAATATATCATTTGATTTTTCTTTATACAACAAAAGCTCTGAATCAGATCCTGAATTTGATAATGGAATTGTAACATTTACTAGAGATGATTTATCTGGAGATAGACTAATATTATCCGTACAGATATCTGGATTGAGCTTGGGTTCTGAATATAAATTAGAATTCTTTTTAACTAATAGTGAAGAGGAAATCTTTCAACCCAAAATTCAAACCTTTTTTGCATCAGGCAACGCACAAAAATTTTCCACAATAGCTGTTTTAGTTCCGAAAAGAACGTATATATTAAAAGCCACAGTTAATCCTCTTTCTAGTTCTACTTCTGGGGCGACAGAAATATTCACATTGTTGTATGACATAGAATCCTTAGAAGAAGCAGAAAGCGGTATTAGAAATACTGGTGAATATATAGTATTAAAAGACAAGCCTATTAAAATTATTAACAATCCTGATGAGTGCTATAGTCAGGTTCCTATCGGGGCTTTCATCAATAATGCTATTAAAGGCAAAAACTATACCTATACATTTTCTTCTTGCGAACATAATGGTTCTAACGCTATTATTTTTGAACCCAAATCAGGTAGTATAATTGCGGGAAATTCTAGTCAAAACATATCAACAATAGCTAAATTCGCTGGAGATACCAACGTGTTCTGTTTAAAGCTTGATGTTGCATCAGAAGATAGTAATTTTTCTGACTATTTATTAATACAATGCAGGGAATGTTCTAATGAGTAATCTAGTATTAAATTTCGATAATCAAAATATTACTATAGATAATAGCAACAGATACTGCTGCAAGCAGGGGGTGATCATTAATTTCAAACTTGAAAATGGTGTCCTGGGGCAGCTATATGATTGTAATATTACTAATATTGGATCTGGTAGCGCTTTATTAAAGCCTAGTTCGTTTAGCTTTAATTTTAATAAACTAGTAGAAGAATTCGCTGTTTTCGCTGAACTTAGTGACTCTAGAATTAATTTAATCAAAGTTCAGATCACTAATCATGATAATCCAGCAGACTCTGTGGAAGATGTGGTATATATTGAATGCGGTTCTTTACAAAAGGTTTCACTAGGCATACCTTCTGATCAATTAAAGATTAAGTGCGGATCAGATAAAAGAAACAGTCTAATACCAATTGTTCAAAATCTAACTATCGGAGAACAATATTCTTACTCTTTCAAAGAGTATGATACATACAATTATGCAAAACTATACAATCAAAGTATGGTTAACGTATATAATAGCAGGGGTAATAAATATACATTTAACAATGCTATCAGATACGACATTAATCAAAAATATATAGTGGGTAATGGGACTTATACTTTACTGAATGTTCCTGAAAGTCATCCAATAGCCATACTAAATGATGGGGTGGCAGAGATTAGTTATATTGGAGATGCTGACAAGAGAATTGGAGAAAAAGAAGTCGATGGATCTGTTTATGATTTTTACTATGGAGATGTTTCAATTACAGTTTCTGGAGATTATGGTTCTGTTAGTGTGTATTGCATATATCATGGATACATGGGTGGTAAAGATTTGTTTGTTTACCAAGAACCTGCCAAAGATTTATTTTTTACACCACAGTCTGGCACGTTTTTAGCGAATAGAACAGAACAAAACATAAACTCAATTGTTACTTACTCAGGAGATAAAAAATCTACTATCATGACAGTCTCTGTCACAGATAACTTTAACAATTTTACTTATTCTGAAAATTTTAATATAGAGTGCTCATAAAGCGAGGATACACATGCTAAGCATCAGATTCCAATCCATTAATATAGTTAGTTCTACTGGAGATGATTGTAGTAATGGCGCTGAACTCTATGCCACTGTTTCTGGCTTAACTATTGGTAGAACTTATACCATTACTGTAGAAAAGACTTCGGAATATGGAAATGCTGAATTCTATTATGCACCCCATACATTTTTGGCTCAATCAACAGAACTCAACAATTATTTAATCAAGGGTGTCTTGCTTAATGCCAGGTATTTCGTCTTAAAGATGAAAATATCTGACGATAAAAATCAAGAAGTATATTCTGAAGACATTACTACTGTTGACTGTTTATCTGTAAGTACTGCACCAGCAGAAACTCCCACATCTACACCAACTTACACCCCAGAAGTAACCCCAACACCCAGCTACAGTCAGACACCAACAGGAACCCCACCCATCACACCCTCTGCACAAGCTTATGGGGTTTGTATCGGAACAGACAAATCTTCTTATAGTTTTGATTGCTGTAGCGGTTCTGCTTATTCTCAACATCATAAAATTATAATAGGACTAGTCAATCTTAATATAGATAATCAGTATTCTGTTCAGGTTAGTAGTAGTAATTCATATATTAAAACATTCATCTCAGAGACAGAGCTTGTTGCAACAAACAATAATCAACTTATAGATCTTTATGTTAGCTTAAATAAAAATAATACAGAATGTGCAGAAAATAAAATTACAGTTAGTGTGCTAGATGATTTGGGATCAACTGTTGCCTCTAGAGAAATAGATATCTACTGCATATTGTCCGATAACCAAATTGTACCCGACAGCTATAGCTGCGACAATGCTGTGGGAGTTTATTTTGAAGATAGGTCAGACTTTATTTGCTTGCATTTTGATGAAAGTTGCCCTAGATATATTGGTAATGCTTCGGTTGTTCCTTATTTTACGCCAACCCCCACCCAAACAAAGACACCTACAGTCACTCCAACGTATAGTCGTACTCCTACTATTAGTAATTCTGGCGACGGTCTTAACGTTCAATCCATGGCTCAAAATTCTGATGTAAGCATCATGTCTCATCACGATGATGTTGTCAACCTAAAAACACAAATAGATCCTGCTGACTATGTTTTTGCAGATAGTAGATTTGGTCAAGTTTCAAGCAGAATTACTAATTCTATTACCCACAACAACATTTTATATGTGTGTGGAAACGCCACTTGCAATGATTATAAAGAATTTCCTAAAACATCTGCTTTTGTTTCCAAAATTAACTTATCCCCCAGTGTTGCCAAAGATCTATCGTTTGGGCAACAAGGCATAGTGTCGTTAGACAAAATGAGACCAACAAGCGGATTTGATTTAATAAAAATTGCAGAAACTCAAAATGGTCTCAGATTAATCTGTGTAGGCATGCTCGGTAACGCTCCTGTAATATCAAGATTCTTAACTTCTGGCTCCGAAGATAATTCGTTTGCAACAAACGGACATCTTACTCTTAACAATATCCATCATTTTGCTATACATAAAATTTTTGATATCTATATTGAAAATGACAATACTATGATTGTTTTTGCTGATGCAACGAATACTGAAAATAATAGTAGCAATATTGTTGTTGCCAGATTTGATTTTAACGGTTCTTTAATTGAATTAACGCCAACGGCTGCCACAAGACACATAAAACCCAATCTTGTTGAATTCAAATACAGTCAGCTACATGGTAAAAAAATAGTAAATACGCTAGATGCTGTATATGTATCGTTTGAGTCTTTCTCTACAGGATCTAAAAATACAGTTATTACTACCAAAATACTAAAAAGTGATTATAGTGTAGATGACACTTTTGCTGATCATGGTTATTTATATTCTGTGAGAGCAAACGATAACGATCATACTTTTGTAGATCTGTTTATCAGTCACATAAACCTAGAAATGGCTACTAAGGATAATTTTAGTGGCTATACAGATACTCTTGATGGTTCATATAGAAACTATAATTTTGAGCATTTTGAGTATCATCTGTTAAATATTGTGGTTAATCATAGTGATCATTCTGTGAGTGTTCAAAAATTTGATATGCAAGGTATGCCATATCATATCCAATTAATTGGTACAGAGCCTGTGAGTAATGATGTTACATTTACCATGACTGTGAACGAAAACATCTCCACACTTCATTCTGCGTTAAGTATCGAAGAGATACGAGGAATATTCTTAGACTCTCATATCGATAATAACTTATTCAGCATAGATGGCAAAGGCTGTGTGGTTGAGATATTAAAGATGTCTGCTGCCGTAGACTATGGAGAATATACATTACTACCGGTAAATGTCAAGGTGACATCCGTCACATCCCAAACCAATCCTGGTATCAATAAAACCCTAGAACAATTTGAAAACGACTCATTATTAATGGGTGTTTTTAGTGGATTAGGATTAAATTTTAGGAATTGTCAAATTTTGCCCTGTGACAGACAACCAGAAGATAGTTATGGCTCAATTATTCTTCAAAAAACCAAGATTACTAAATTTCTTAATACCGACAGAATATATTTTGGGTATGTTGTCTTATCTAATAATCTTTCACATATTGCTGGAGTAAGACTGGATTCATTTGATATTGCAAGCCCTAACAATATCATTGTTTCTGCTCATAGTAATAATGGAAAATATTTAGTGGTTGGTAATGCTGGCAATTTGGGTTCTTTTGATTCTTACATTAAGACGATAAATTTGGATAATAACGAAACACCTAGTTATGGACCATATTTAACCGATATCGTATACCACTTAGAAAATAATAATATTTGTGGGTAAAAAGATATCTGTGTACAGTAGGTGTATTATTACATAGAGTTACGACTGTAAATTCAAGGATTTTCGATGGCGTCAATTAATTTCAAAAACGACCTTATTAATATCTATAGGGTCGTGGCTAATGAAAAAAATGTACTCAAAAACTACATAATAGAAGTTATTTATTCCCATAATACAGCAATTTCTAAGTGTGGTTATCAGTCTATTAACAATAATCATAAGTTTGATATTTATATCAATGATATATTGTGCCTACAAAGCAACCTTAACAACCAAGATCAAGGTACTGCGCCACCATTAAGCGCTGATGGTTTAGGAGCTTCTTCTTATGACAGATATAGTGCTGTTAAATTAAGCGAAATTCAGTCAGAATCTATTGTTAAGATGAATAGGTATGGTTTTATCCTTAAGATTATGCCCGCAGAAGACAATTTTTATAGCGAAATAGATAGTGTGTGGGTTAGGATTAGAGACCCTAGAGGTAATATTATTTACAATGAATGCACAGGGCTTAATACAAATATAGATCTTGTATCTCATATTGCTCAAAGCACACCAGTTTCCGAAGCGGAGTGTGCAGATCAGGTCAAACTAGATTTTATGGCAAATAATTTGGTAGTTGGTAAAAATTATCAAATTAGTTATCATATTCTTGACGCACAATACCTGAATAGCGATGGCTCTATTTCTTTTGGTAAAAATTCTTTTACTAATAGGGTAGACGAAAATCAAGCCTTTACATATTATCACGAAAATGGCAGCTCTATTTCTGGAACTATTACAGCAAATTTACATGCCATACAGTCTATTTTATGCAAAATAGAACTTAGGGACGCTGATGTTGGAGACACTCCTCAATTACTTTCTTCTAGCGTGTCCCAGATTATATGTCCTATGTGCAGCGCCGAGCAGCATAGTCTCTATTATAATCTAGAAGCAATTAATAGCGATTTTAATATTCGTCTTTTAAATTTGGACAACATAGGTGAAGTTTCTCGAATGGACACTGTTAATGATGACAATCAAAATATTATTGTAAAAATACAAGACACCGATGATAGTAATTATATTGACTTAGAATTTAGTGGTCTTACTATTAATAATGAATATCAATATGATATCTTTGTGAGCCCCACAGTTGCTGCAACAGAATTAGAATTTGAGCCTAATTCATTTAGATTTCATGCTGGAGACAACAGAGAGGTAGTTTCTGCAAAAATCAATTTGGCTAATAATCCTATAGTTCTTTTGTATGTAACTCTTAAGGATATTACATCAGATATAACCAAACAAACTCAACCAATTTATATTGTAAACACAGATAATTTTAATTTGGCAAACATTAATGATAATGTAGAATTTGTGGAGAATACAAAAAGTATTATTAGTAAAACTTGCACATAACAAGGACACACAATGCCAAATAGCAATTTTTTCCTAAAAGCTACACTGACCGACAAAACATCAAGCGCAGAGGACACGCTTAGAGTTTTGTGCGAATATACAGATCCTGCAGACACACCGGTAGTACCACCGACCACCTCATTCAATATTAATCCTGGCAATAATTTTATATTTACTATAGATGGCGTTAATATCATTAGATTTATTCCTAATAGTAATATTTCTAGTTTGAGTGTGTCTGGTCTAGATATTGATTTAGGTGCTACTGGAACTCTATCTGTTCTAGGTATCGCTTTTCCAGAAGTAGGTTCTGCACCAGCACTACCCACACCAGCAAGTAAAACGATTATATATAAGGGCATTAATATAGGTCAGATATCCTACGATTCCTCATCTATTGGAAATGGTTCAGCATTGACATTTTCTTTAGAGTTAGATGGAGAGATATCTAATCCTTCAGTCGAAATACCAGCACTTCCCTACATAACTATTGCGTGAGGCTAAAATGGAGATTACATCGTCTAATTTTTTCTTATATTATCAAGGCAACGAAGAACTTGATTTAGCAACTAAACCAACAACTCTTAATGATGCGGATAGTGCCAGCTATGACGCCTTTTTAGCTCAAACTAATGTTATATATAGTAGTGCCAAAGAAGATGGATCCCAAGATATCTTTTTTAAAGACGGGTCAGTTATCAGTCCTTTCGCCACACTTACAACCCTACAACCAAATACAGCATATCAAATAGTTAGTAATGGTCCATACCCTATCACTGTTCCTGCTGTAGGAGGTCTTTCTACCACAGCTTCCGATGTAGAATGTCCTGTAACAGTGCCTGTTGTTACTTTTTCAGCTCCGACTTTTATACTGGAGAGTGAAGGACAAAATTATCAATATTTAAATATAGAGTTGTCTGGATTAGAAAAGGGAGTACCCTATGAATATAGGCTGGAGGTTATCAAGGCTAATTGGCCAGTAAAGATAATGAATAAAAATGGTTTCTTCACTCCTGGTGAAGACAAAGAAAATCTTTTTGCATACGCTTTATTTTCTCCAACAGAAACTATCGCAGAAGCAGACAAAGAAGATTTCTTCCCTCACGACCCAGATCCGTTTAATAACGAATTTCATGCTCGAAATAATTTATATGCTATTGTTAAAATTACAGTAGGAGCCATTGATTTGACAAGCTGCGCACCCGTAACAGATACTATTGCGATAAGATGTCAAGGATGTTTGCCTCAAGTACAGGAATACTACCCAATTGTTAAATTTAATGAAAGATCTGCATTATTAATGTCTAAAAATTGTGACAATGCTCCTGTTCCTGTTGTTGTTGATTGTAGTAATTTTGAGAAGGGTAAAAAATATACTTATTCATTTACTTTAGATAATAGTGTATCTACAATTACGCCAGCTAGTGGAGAAATAGGATTTGGAGACGGAGCAGGCCAGATAACATCGATATTAAATCTTAATGGCGAATCACCGGCTATTTTAAAAATATCAGTAACTGATGAGGCTGGGAGAGTTTCCACAGACTTTTTGAGTATAGAAGCTACAGACTGTCAATAAATAAGGAATAAATAGTGACAAAGAATTTTCTTAGAGGATATCACCCGTGGTTCCACTTCTTTCCCTATGACTCTAAAGATTCCGACGTTTTTATGTCTAAATTTGGTGGCGCTTCTTTTGCTGCTAATATTGACGGTTTAAGTTTTTGGTCTTATGCTGGTTATGATTGGAATTATGGAGTTACTATCAATTGCTGGCCTGGTAGTGATACAGGGGCCTCTATTCTTGCAAATAATCAATATACAGGACCTGGGCAAAGAAAATATATAGATTCTGGCCTACCAGAAAGATTCAGTTTTGCTGATCAGTATTATAATAGGGGAATTAGATTTAATGGTAGGTCTACTACTGATGGCGAGAACACCTTCCCTGAAGCTTCTCTAGCTTTTAGCGTTATCGACACCCTTGGAGATGTTTATATTCATGCTCCAGAAGAATGGTGGGGCTTATATGCCACCAATCAATCCAGTAAAATACCGTATACTACCGCTTACAAAAACCCAGACACATGGCCTGAATTACAGGGTAAAAAGTGGAAAAAGTTTTTGATGGTTGGTGGCGGTTGGGTAGGATTAACAACAAATGGTGAATTGTGGAGTGTAATAAACAGAATAAGCAATAGCGATACAAGAATTGACATCAGGGATTCTCAGCCAGAAGTTTGGAAAAGTGGGCTCAGTTGGAATTATAGACACTCTAGAAATATATCATCTACTAATAATGAGTTTGAAAACAGTTCTGGGTTTAAAGTTGTTAATAAGCTTGGAAATTACGGATTAGCAAATTATTCTTTTAAGGTATTACATTCTTCGCCTACTAATAATATTGTATATACTAATCAAATTAATACTTATCAGCCCCAAAGAATATACAATTACTATGATGAAAAATTGGTTATACAAGGCACAGCAAATGAAGTATATGATCAAATAAATGCCTTACTTATCAGCAAGGGTGTAAATCTCCCAGCAAATCCAAGCAGAAGATTGAGTGGCAAAAATTATGAAAATTTGTTACCATTAATTGCTCAGAAATTAGGTTATGACAGAGCTTCTGTTGTACAAACCAATTTAAATGCAACTACAGGTTATGTTACCACCTCAACAGATGGTGAAAATTTTACAGTAGTTGATTCGGGAACTTTTGTTAATCCAACCACCAGTAATCCGGCAATATTATTGCAATTAATTGCAGAAGCTAACAGAGACATTACAGGAGTAGTATTTGAAGGAAAATCTGTTCCTTATAAAGATATTTACGTTAATACTGATGTAAGAGGCAACTGTTCTGTTTATGCTATAGCAGAGGATAATACTGTTTATGTTTGGGGACATACGGGGGGTGACGGAAGTTCTCCTATAGAAAGCGATCACAGAATTGGGAAAAAACAGAATGGAGATAAATTTAACGCTCGTTCTTTAGACGGCCCAGTTGCATCAAATCTTGGTGGAGGCAAGGGCTTAAGAGACATAGGAATGACAGCAGACGGAGGTGTTTGTTGGGGTATTGATGGTGATGATCATTTAGTAATTTGGTCAATAGCAACAGAAGGCAATCCTGTCGTATATTCTCAGCACCAAATAGAAAAAATTATTCATTGGGATACTAATCTTGGAGGACCAACCGGAGCTTCTACTAGGAGTGACTTGAATGGTTTTATTATATTAACCAAAGACACTCATGAAATAGTGGTTATGAACAATGTATTTAATACGTTGTCTAAATGGCCTAGTAGTCGTGGTGTTTACATTGAAAACGATAGTAATGCTACAGCATACACTACCTCTCATAATACAGATTATAATAGATGGGAAGTAGGTACGGTAAGAAAATCTGATTTTGATTCTGATCGCAGTCCAGGTTTAATTCAATACATTCAGGGTGGCCCTGTAGACCAATGGGTAGACATTGCTTATAGCAGTAGTACATTTGGTACAAACTATCAAAGAGCTAGTTTTGATGTTGTTGATAACCAGGGTCGTGTATTTAAGATTTATAATATTAGATTTGAAGAGGGTAATTTAAGATATTTTTATCGTCAGCTTTATAATGATTTATCTAATACCGCTAATTTTGCACCATCTAGAGATTTTAGGTTTGACGGTGCTTATGGCAGACAATTCCTAAAAGCTTTTTCACAAAATGCAGGCCCTAATAATGAGTATGATTTGGCTGTAGCTCCCGCCATAATAAGAGCCGCACAAAACACTCCATTCCCAACACCAGAAGCCTCTAAACCAGCTACAGAACCGCCACCCCCGCCTCCACCAGAACCCACAACAGAACCGCTTCTCACATATCTTTTAGGAGCCCCTTCTGCTAAAGCTTGTTTTTCATTATCAAATGAAGGATATTCCATACCACTTGATGTAATTAAACCCATCAATTCAGAATTAAAAGTTGGTGATCGTGTTAGATCTTCTGAATCGGAGTATTTGAATCATGAAAATTTAATCAAGCTATTAGATCCAGCCAAAAGTTTTGATGATCCTCTATATCTTCGTAGCTCCAAAATCAAAACTCTAACCTATCCATCTTTACCTAATGATGATTTTGTGCAATATAGTACAGAAGCAATACTGAATAATCGACCATCATTTTTAACAAAGTTTACGGATGCTAATGGTATAGATAGAGATTTCAAGCGTGGTCATGCTAGAAGTATCCACAAGTTTCAAGACAGTAAACTTGGAGTTAAAATTAAAGATTTGCATGCTACTAGCGGATCAGCAGCACTAATACAGATTAAATCCAGATGGGGTGTGATAGATACAGAATTTAGTAATAGCCATTATTATACACAATTAACACATTATGGCAATAAAGCAAATATTATTATACATAAAATTATATGGAATCCAGATACAAAAGAAAGTATCAATACTAAACTATTTGGTATAAGTGTAGATCCGGATGTGAACGGAAAGACATTATATTTGGAAACTATCGGTAATAAAATTACAGTTTATATAGACGAAACAGAAATAGGCAGCGTGACAGATGATGATATTGCGGGAAGTGGTGTTTCAAGTGTTATACTCTTAGAGTACGATTCTAATCTTGATAATGTTGCGGAAATAGACGGTATAGAACTAATTGCTGACAGGAAAAGTCCTACCGTTTATAAATTAGAAAAAGATCTCGAAGGTGGATTTCCTTATAGTAAAATTGTTTCTGTTAATGCTTGTGATGATTTTGTAGAAGCTTTATCTGTAGATGATATATCTTTAGATGCAGAAATACCACAACCAGTACCAGATGAAGGCATTGTTCCTGATGGTGGAATATCTGGCGGAAGATTTAATATTAATTATACAGATAATAGGCACATCTATACCTTTAATAGGAGTGGCAAGCTGTTTGTTGGCACAGATTCAGAAACTAACACTTTTGATATTTTATCAATTGGTGGCGGTGGTGGTGGTGGCGCCAATAGAGGCGGTGGTGGTGGAGCTGGTGGCCTGGTTAAAAAAACCATTACTTTAGATAGTGGTTACTACGACGTCCATGTTGGGCAAGGCGGGCGCCCAGGGGCCAATGGTAGACATACCAAATTAATTAAAGAAAATGTTCTATTAGACCATGATTTCTCTAATGGTGAAACAAATAAGCTAAAATTACGCAACGGCTCTTATTCTATCGAAGACGGAAAGCTGACAAATACAGCGTCAAACGTCATGATAGCAACAATGGATAACGATCTTTTTAATGGTTATGTTGAGGCAGATATCACGGTAGCTAATGGGGGTATTAGTCTTATCTCCAGATCTCAAACCACAACCCAAGATAGCCAAGCCTATGTAGCCCATATATCTAGATCCGGTTCTAATATTAGGTATAGTATTTGGACAGGCGTTCATCCGGGAAGAGAAACAACGTGGACTCTGCTTCATTATGTAGACGAAGCAAATAGTTTATTCTCTGGAAAAGTAAAATTTGTCACGCACAACAACAGACTTTTACTTTATGTTAATAATGTATTAAAAATAGACATTGATAATGATGCGTTAACTCCAACAAATTACACACAATTCAGTAAATATAATTCTATTAATAGAAGCGGTAAATTTGGAATTAGAACCAACGGCTCTCCTGGACAACAGTCGTTCTCTAATCTTAAAATTGTTAAGACTACTGAAATTTTAACAGCATATGGTGGTGGTGCCGGTGGTGGTCACAATAGCTATGGATATCCACTTCATGGTCAAGACGGAGGTAGCGGTGGTGGTGGCAGTTTAAATTACTGGGCAGGTTCTGAAGAATTAAGTAATGTAGACCCTAGACCAGGAACAGCCTTAATAGATTGTAATCAGGATAATCATAAGCAATTATTGCCTGGACAAAAGCTATTATCTGGACAAAAACTATATACCAATAATGGCACTTATGAATTAGTAATGCTTCCTGACGGCAACTTAATGGAACGAAAAGGTAGGCAGGTTGTATGGCAAACTAATACATCAGGTAATGCGGGAGCTTTTGCTACAGTTACATATGACGGTCGATTAGTTGTTGTTTTAGGAGAAAATGTTCTTTTTGAAACATCTACAAGCAATACCGCAGGTTCTAAACTAATACTAAAAGAAAGCGGCGAGTTGGTTTTATTTAATCCCGATGGCTTGCAGAATTTCGATAGTGAGAATCTGTTGTCTGGAGGGCTTCATGCTATGTGGTATGGGGGAGGTATGGCTCAGGGTGGTGGAGCTAAATACGAAAGACCTAGCAATGAGAAAATGCGCACAGGGAAATTTTGGCATCCTTACTCTAATCCCTATACAACTACAAATATTTCTTATCCTTCTAACTGGCCAACAGGTAAAGGTATTGATGATAATTATGGTTATACTGCTTGGGGATATTTTAAACCTCCTGTAGATGGTTTTTATCAATTTAGAACACAATCTGATGATGGGTCTGCAGTTTGGTTGGGGCCTCAAGCTGCGTGGTGTAATTTTACGGACGATGTTAATAATGGGCTAATTTTAGACAATAAAAGGACTGGTTATCAATCAGCTAAAGTTAAAGATTCAAATGTTATATACTTAGAGAAAAATAGAGCATATCCTATTAGAATTATTCATAGAGAAGGCACTGGTGACGACAGAATGCTTTTCCAATGGAAAGGCTCCTCCTATGACGAAACAATGACTACTGGAGAGCATATCAATTCTTCATCAGGTTCGCTGGGATGGAATAATGATTTATCTCAGTATTTCTATAGATCTGCTGTACCAGAAAATTTTGGTATAGATTGCTTTACATATGAAACATGGTCAAACGGCGTTGATGATGGTAGTTTATTAGGTGCGGTAGATAAGCAAGGAAATGACGGAGAAGCTAGTGGTTATAGTGATAATAACCCTAGATCTACCGGAGGTGGTGGTGGCGCCGGAGGTTCTGGCGTAGGCGGGTCAATAGACAATAATCCTGATGGTGGTATAGGATTAGCGTTTGATTTCATGGGAGAAGAAACTTATTATGCTGGTGGTGGTGGAGGAGCTAAGGAACCAGATTCTAATTATTCCAGTTCAGATAACGGGAGAGGTGGTTTTGGTGGTGGTGGAAATGGAGGGTCCGCTAATGTTGGCGTAGACGGTCTGGGCGGTGGTGGTGGCGGCGGTACTTTTGGTGCGGATGGTGGTAGAGGAGGTGATGGATTATTTCGATTAAGTTTTGTGTCAAATAATATTATACCTATTCCTAATACAGTTGTAGAAGGTGGAGATAGAACAGAGTATGTTAAGGATGGTAAAACTTTTGCTGTACATACTTTCACAGAAAGCTCCACTTTAGATATACAATCTGTCAATCCAAACAATACTTTTGATATGCTGGTCGTTGCTGGTGGTGGTGGTGGTGGTAAGATAGGGAAAAAGGGTGGCGGTGGCGGTGGCGGCGGTGGTGTTATTTATTTAGAAAATAACATACTAGAAGCAGGTAGCTATTCAATTGTTGTTGGCAGTGGTGGCGCTAGAGACAGAAAGGGTGGGAACTCTTCTATTACAAATACGCATAGTGATTTTAGTCTTGTTGCGGTTGGGGGCGGTAGAGGTGCTCAGGGAGAAGGCGAGAGCACTCAGACAGGAGGAAGTGGAGGTAGTGGTGGTGGCGGTGGTTTTAAACACTCTAATTCAGGAGGAAGAGGAACAGCTGGACAAGGTTTTAGCGGTGGACGAGCCAGTAATGGTCATTATGTTGCTGGTGGTGGCGGTGGTGGTGCTGGAGGTAATGGTGGTGCTGCTGTTCGCAATCCGAATGGAGGATACCAATCTGGTGGCCCTGGCGGTCCAGGTAGAGAAATTGCTATAGATGGAGTAAACAAATATTACGCTGGTGGTGGTGCTGGTCATGGTCAAAACGGACAGAATGTTGGAGGTAAGGGGGGCGGTGGTAATACCTCAGTAGCAGGTCGGTCGGGTACTGGCGGTGGTGGTGGTGCTGGAGCTTCTGGTGGTAGTGGTATTGTTATTATTAGCTATGAGGTTTTAGCAGAAATTCCGCAAATAACCCCAAGTCCAACAGCCACAATTACCTCTACAGCCACAGCAACTCCAGCGGAAACTCCAGATTCAACACCTGCAGAGACTCCCCCCTCTACGCCGAGAGAAACACCATCTCAAACTCAAACTCCTAGTGATCCTGTGAGGGGTTATTGGTATTATATTTCTGATGAATTAAAAGATATTTGTTACACAAATAAATCCAAAAGAATTCTTGTTTATAATTTTACATACAGAGGCATTCAATTATCTCCAGGTGATTTGTTAGTCAAAAGAGATTTTACAGACAACCCTGTTGATGAAGATTATTGGTCATGGTCTGAGCTTACAGAACTAGTTAAAGCCCCTAATGCATCATATTTGTATATTAGTTATGTAGACTTATCTGTATTTGACGAAGAAAGGATCTCGTATGTCGTCAAACGCACTAGCAATGGTTTTGCGGCTATTGCTCAAGCAGCGTCTGTATGCCCAACACCCACATCAACACCAACTGTTTCATTTAGCTCAACCCCGGATGCTACAGCCACTCCAACATCTAGTATAACACACACACCCACAAGAACAGCATCTCGCACTCCTAGTAATACTCCTGAAGAATCTCCAAAAGCAACACCCACAACAACACCACCAAATACCCCTTCACATACTCAAACAGCCACCAATACAGCAACCCCTACTGTAACAGCTACAAACACCAGCACCCCTACTGTAACAGCCACTCAGACTAGTACTCATACCCAGACTCCTACAGCTAGTATTACTCCTAGTGATGGCGCTAGAAGATATCAATATTACATTAGCGACGATCATCTAGAATTGTGTCAAGCTCCTAATATTAGCTCAGATCCTCCAGCAGATGGTTTGATAAGTCAACTTAATAAAACAGCATATAGTGCTGAGCTGACAGGTTGGGAAAATAGGGCTCAAGGAGCGATTGGTAAATTATTGTCTGTTTATGATGCAGATAATGGGATTTATGAGTCGTCAGATTCATCTTTACCAGCGGACAGCTCTCTTCAATCTCATTGGTTCCTAGAAGAACAACCAATTAAAGATAATTCTATCAACATAGATGTTTACGAAATAGATGTTGATACTCCGGACGGAGTAAAACGTAAATCTGTAGATCTTTATGCTATACATAATAGTTCTATTAGTTTCCATGTCATGGCAAGAGTGATTAATTATGGTGGTGGAAATCATCAAATTCATCTTTATAAATATGAATCTGGTAAATGGACCGCACTTCAATCTATTTATGGTTCCCAATTTAATCTTCCTTCACTATCATCTCCTGTTAATTTCCGTTTTGAAATGTACAATCTTCACTGCAAGGTTTACTGGGATAATAGAAAAGTTATTGATTACGTATTAGAAGATACTAATCTTGATACTAGCACTAATATACAAAACATAGTACATATTTATCACCATCAGGATCCTACTAGAATTTTAACCGGCAAACCCCGCCTTAAAACGATAGTTAGCAAAGAAACCAAACTTACTGTAGATACTGACACAAAACTATTAACTATTAATGATACATATACTCCTGGAGGTATATTTTCTTGGGGTCTTGTTTCGTATTTGTCTACATATCGTCCAGTAGCAGCGGTTGAAATATCTAGATTTGATTGGGAATTTGAAGATAATATTTATGATAATAAAAATACCTCTGATGATGGTGTTGATGATGAACTTTTCCAGCCTGTAGATACTGCAAAGTTAATGATACTGAAAAACGAGTTTGGTTCTAGGCCTTTTGTAGGTATTTGGCTCTGTAATGATAATTGGCAAAGGGTGAGCAATCTTACTAATCTATATAAAGGAAATGTTAATTATACTAGATTACAAGATTATATAGCTAATACTAAACTATCTAACTCTAATGTAGAGTTACATGTGGGTCGTTCTTATACAAATAATAATACTTTTGAAAGAATCACAGGAGAAACAGCAGAGACTAATGATAAGTATTGGACTCATGGTGTCAATATTTATGATAGATTCGATACCTCAAGAGGCAGTCAAGAGACTTATGAAGATAGAAGAGCATGGGTTAGATGGCTTCAGAATAATGAAAATGATACTTACAGTTTAGATATTAGTAATAGTCTTTCTGGGCTTGGAGATGAGGCTAGAGCATACAAGGTTGTTAATAATAGTATATTTTACAACAATACCAATCCCAACAACACCATATCCATAGATTTATATAACATGGATGTTACAGATCATATCAATGGAGTAGCAGATGAATATGGATTAAAAACCCACTATAAATACATAGATTTGTACAATAGAGTGACCTGGTGGCCTACAGATAACAGAACATCCACAGGCGCTGTTGTATATAGATACTATCATATTTTTACCAGATTTATTAATTATGGTAATACAAATACCAGTCTACCACCAAGACTATTAATGTATACTTATGACAGCTTTAGAAATATTAGACGTTATAGAATTTTGGCTGACTCATATTATACTGGCGGGAATTATAGATATACTGCTAGACCGGACATGCCATTACCTACCCAAGATGATCCTGTTAAGTTTTCATTTACGATTATTGGTAATTATCTATCGGCATACTGGAATGATAATCTTATATTGGATTACACAATGACCGATGCTGATATCAATAACGATAATCCTGCTTTAAACGAAGCTGTTTTTGATGATAGTCGTTTCTTTATGAGAAGACAACAAGCAAGTGTACAGAGTGTCTACAATAAAGAACCAGTTTTAATATCCGCACCAACAGTATATACTCATAATAACCTTCAATTAAATAATGACGATATCAACTTTAATAGCCTGCCAAAGTTCTGGGCATTTAATGAGAAAGAACAGGGATCAAGATACGACCTCAACGAATTGGTTGTTAAATCAGATTGGACACCTCCATCTCCGCCAACATCATTTTTTGATTTTACTGAATTGCAAGAACGAGCTAACAGTAACGCAGATACCTTGTATATACGCAAAACTATTGAAAATTATGACGAAGTAGCCCTGGTTGCAGAAATTAAAGCTAATACACAATCTGTTCTTGGTCCTGTTGGCAAAGCTATTATTAGCGATATACCAGAGTTATGTCCTACTCCAACACCAACCCCAACACACAGTCAAACCCCAACATATTCGCCAACATCTACTCCGCCAGGAACACCTACACAAACTCAAACTCCGACTAAAACAGCAACAGCCACCCAAACCCCGACTAAAACAACCACCCCAACATACACACCTTCTGAAACAAATTATCCAGACAGAGAGATATTCTTCTGGGGTCAAAATCTATCAGATTATGATTATGATACTATAGATAGTGTCCAGCAGGGTATGCCTATTGTTTTTGGTGATGTATCTGTAACCCGGAACCTTGACGGTTACCTCATTAACGGTACACAGATAACCTCATTCCCTCCGTTAAGAGCTCCTGACAATATTTTTGTGGCCAGTTCTATTACACCACAAGACGAAACATGGCAGCAGTCTGGTTTATTAGATCTTGTTAGAAGCGATCTGTCAGCAGGGTCTGTTAATGTTATATTTTCTGTCTATAAACACACATTCGAATCAGATAATGATACAAAAGAATATGAAAACGGCATACGGATGATTGTTTTACAAACCGGGTGGTCGTTGGAGACAAACAGAAGAAACAACACATATCAGTTGATTGATATTAATTATAGAGATCATCAACAAATATGGAATGCTTTAGAGGAATATTTTGGAGTAACTCTTAGTAGACTTTGGACAGATGATCCTAAGGATATTATACTTACTAAATATGATTTTGCTCCTGTCGAGAATGATGCCGTTGATGCTCCATTCGAAACCGAAACCAAAACTATAGCCAGAGATATTATACAGCCATTAACTAATATTATTGCTGGATCTTATGGTCAATTAGCTCCTAATAATACTCTAGAGTTAACCACAGATAGAACAGAAAGCACCTATATACAGTCTCATTACTCTATAGATAACCAGAAGGTTAATAGTGAGCTAAGTGTAGATATTAGTGATTTAAGCATAGATCCAGATCAAAGATTCCCTGGTCAAACAAATCAATTTGCTTTTATCGATCTTTACCTAGTGCAAAATGATAATTATTCCATTGTAGTTCGCATGATCAATTATGGTGGGGGTAATCACTCTGTACGTTTAGTAACAAGACCAATTAGAAGCTTTAATGACAAAACCCTACAAACATTCACCGGTTTTGATCTGCCATCTGTAGATAATCCTATCAATTTGAGAGTGAAAATCACTGATTATAACATTTGCCAAATATATTTCAATAATGCTCTAGTTATCCAATATACTCTTACTGATGATGATAGGTATAGGTTTGATAATCTATACACATCCAATAATACCAGCATGGTTAATATTATGGTTGCTGGTGCAGCTGGCAGGATTGCTTTACAGGGTAGGCCAGAGTTGAAAGTTACAGATTCTGTTGTACAGAGCAATGTTATTCTTAACGAGAATGTGCAACAAATAGACAGTGAATTTAAAAATATTGTCTGGAAAAAAGTGTTGCCAATATTCTTATCTCCAAAGATAGGAGTTACTTTTGGCATTGCGAACAATCAGATATATGCATGGGGAGGCACTGACACTGACACTACAGACAGAGATAATACAAATCTTTATCCTGCGATTATTAAAAATAGCGAAGAGCTAAATAATCAAGAGGTGCTAGATATAGATTATGGATATAGTGATCTTAATGATTATTTCTTATATATACTTACAAAAGACGATACAGGAAATCGCGCCCTATATACCCTTGATATATCGGTAGGCAACCAGGATTTAGAAATAAGTGAAATTATAATAAGTAATATTAGTTCTAATGTTTTAAGCAAAGTTGATCTTGATCAATTTAATTTGAGTAGAGATGAAATTACTACCTATATTAATGTAAATAATTTACAAGAAGATTTTCCAGAAACATATCCAGGAATTGTCGGCCGTCCATTAAGAACTGCTCAATTAAATATACCAAAGATATTAAAGCCAACTGTAGATCTGGATATATTGGGTATGAGTGCTATACGGAGTGATGGTAGGAGGTATTATATGAGTGATCGTGCTAGAAGCGATACTCCAATACCAGATTTTCATGTAATAGACTATGATCGCTCTAGTTACCAAGAAATATTTGTTTTAGTAAATGGTGCTTATGTTGATAGGTTCGGAGAAGAAATATTAACTGATTTAGACAGATTGAAAGAGTGTGATTTGCTCTATTATTATAAAGACACATCCAAATTCATTAACACAATATCTGGGGCTTATGAGCTTAAAACATTTGATGAAATACTTGATTCTAGCGTTAATGCCTATTATTCGAAACCTGTAAGCAAAACTATAGTAGCTGTTAGAGGTATGGGCTTTACGAATACAGATGGTGAATATGTTCCTCCAGTACCATTTTATACCCATAGAGATAATGGTTCAAGGATCGACCATATAGGCTATGCCTTTTCTAAACCATCACCATACGTATCAAAAGGTTTATTTGAACCAGCAGTTGGTTTTATTCCTCTTGGTCCTGATTCTGCAGATATGATGTCTAATATAGACAGTTTTGAAATTTATAGAAGCCCAGACTTAGATTTCGAGCCGGATCAAATCCATAAAAGGAATTTGGCAGAATGGGATGATAGGAAGAAAAACAAAGACAAAGAGATATTTGATAAATTTGTTATTAAAGCTGCATGCGGCAACAACTTCTTTTTCATGATAGATAATACTGGAGATGCATATTCATGGGGAGATAATAGGAATGGGCAGTTAGGTATTGGGGCTAATGTGGACGTAGAAAGAAGATGCCTGTTCCAGAATTGTGACAATGAGCCTAGATTAATAGAGAATTATAAATTTAAAGATATCAATATTTTTAGAGGTAATTGGAATGATCATATTGCTTATGCTTTAACATTAGACGGACAGCCACTATATTGGGGAAGTAATATTGGCGACAGTCCTCAGCTTATGGCTGAAGATTCTGGATATGATGATTATGAATTTGCAGGAAGAAGTTTCCACCCAAGCCCAACACCAACACCTTCATTTACTCCCACTCCAAGCGTTAGTATTAGTCTTACTCCTACTAATTCTGTGACCCCAACAAATACTCCTACATACACATCAACTAATACTCAGACTCCGTCCTTTACTCCGACTCATAGTGTCACCCCAACATTTACTCCAACTCATACTTCAACTATTAGTAATACTCCAAGTGTAACAGCTACGCATACACCAACCAGAACTGTTACTCCGACATTTACTGAAATCACAGCAGGAAATTATTATTATCTGGATGATAATCAGGACGATTTAAGGTATGAGAGAAGAGATTATGGTGCTATTGTTGGTATAGAAAGCACTAACTTCGCAGAAGGAGATACTCTGTATAGAGACATAGAATCAAACACTAAGTGGCTATACAATGATCTGTTAACATTTTTGGGTATCTATATAACTCCTCAGCCTACCCAGACTATGACTCCTACAAAGACCAATACTCCGACTCCTAGTGTCACTAGCAGCGTCACACCGTCTAATTCAGCTACTCCTACAGTAACACCTACAAATACTGCAACAAGCACTGTTACTCCATCATATACTGCATCTGTTACACAAACAGAAACACCAGCCAGTACTGCAACACCAACAGCTTCTGTTACAGCTAGTTATACATCAACGCCAACCAACACTATTACTCACACTAATACTGCTAGCTACACTCCAAGCAATACTCCTACAATAACTAATACTATAACAAATACTAAGACACAAACTCCAACAATTAGCCCAACAGCCACAGACACAACTGGATCATTTAGTTTTGATATCATTGCCCAGAACGAATTCGCCAACGTTTTTGCACTACCATTAGTCAGTAACGGAGAATACGATTTTATTGTCAATTATGGTGACGGTCGTAGTCAAAGAATTACCAATGCTAATTTTGATCAAACAAATTATGTCTACTTGACTCCCGGAACATACAGAGTTTCTATAAGGGGTATTATTAAAGGATGGAGCATACAAAATACCCCTAATGTTATAGCCCAGATTGCAAAAGAATCTTATGGAAACGTTTATAGTTGGGGGGATCTTGAATTTATAGACGATGTATCCGGTATGTTTGCTGGTTGTAGCAATCTGAATATATTAGCGTCAGACGCCCCCAAGATAGGGAATACTTTAGAGGATGCTTTTGCTAATTGCGACTTGACTAATAGTGCTAATGTTGCAAATTGGGACATTTCTAGAGTTGCAAATATGCGCTCGGCATTCTTGAATACAAACATAGATATTAATTTAGCTAACTGGAATATTAGCAGTTTAACTAATGCGACTAACTTTATGGCTGGTTGCACATTAAGTACAACAAATTATGATAATATATTAAAGTCATGGCAATTACTAGCACAAGATAACGTTGCTGTCAATATTCACTTTGGTAACAGTAGATATACAGCTAACAGTCAGGCTTCATTCGGTAGAGACACTCTAACATCAGCCCCATACAATTGGACTATTACTGACGGAGGAACAGCATAATGGCCGATAAATTATATTTACAAGCATACAACGATAATTATCCTGGCAGCGGAGTTGTAGATGGAGCATATTTAGTGGTTAGTGAAGGACCTAGCGGAGAAGCTATTATAGATCAAAGATTAACCATTTTTCCAACCACCACTCCGACAAATACAGCTACTGTCACCACAACACCAACTTTCACTCCTACAGTTACCCAAACTGTTACTAGAACTCCTACCTATACGCCTACATACACCCCCACAAATACTGTTACTCCTAGTGTCACTCCTAGTAGTGTATACCAAGACATTAATGTATTCAATAATAATTTATTGACTTCTAAACAAGTTTTTGCCACAGTTAATCGATCTATACAGTGTCATTTTACAGTTGCTAATCTTGCACAGATTACCAATGGTGGTAGATTATCTAAATTTGAAATTAGTGAAATATTTTTGGGCAACTATACAAAAAACACCGTTTCTGCTAAAATAGAAGTTTTTCAGCTGCAAAATGACTCATATTCTCTGATAGGTGTTGATGATAATTTTGTGTTTAGAAAATCGGATAATACAGATGACAGATCTTCTAAATTAGTAGGGGATTTTACTAGCGGTGTAAATATAAATGTCAACAAATCATTGCATTATGCCATAAGAATTAGTAATTTAGGACTAGATTATTTTTATGCTCTTAAAACAGGTTTGGCCAACAATTACTATGCTGGCGTTGTTGATGAGGAATACGGTTCGGAATTAATAGCATTAAATAACGGCGAAAGTATACAAACCAAGATTAATATTGGAGTCTATCCATAATGCCTAAAACTCGATTTATTTATGTAACAGATTCTAGACTTCACCCTGATGCAACTGAATTTAGGCCGATGCAGTTACCAAATCCTCCACCCCCAGATATTGATGGTGTAGAAAATATATCTAAAATTTTGCATTATAAAAATGGAGATTATGTTAATGTGTTAGCTTTGGTGAGGAAAGGGTCTATCAGTACTGGGGCTGGTGGTAGCACACTACCAACATACAAACTTTATATATATTCTCCTAATAATGAAAGAATAATAGGTCAATTTTCGACTGATTATAAAACTGTATCCGAATGGAATTTTAATGCTATAAACGACAGGAGATATCATAGCGGCACAATAGTAGATACTCCATGGAGATTATTCCGAAATAGTGGCTTTGGAGAAGTTGATGTATTAAGCGTTACTAAAAGACTTAAAAGAATCTCTCCGGACGAAACTGTTGAGAGTATAATAATAGTTGCGATCGATCCAGCTGAGCCATGGGATGATATAGATACTACGAACCAAACTGTCTCTATAGAAATTAGCGGTATTAGCTTTAAGAATACGATATCGACAAGTGAAATGAAAAATGTAGATTATTTGCCTTTTGTATCTACTATTAATGGTCCATATACCAAATATGGTGTTGGTAGAAACGAACCGAGTCGCTCGTTTGCAGAACTTATTCCATCCAGATATAGCGCTAGCGATAATGTGTTTTCAGACGTAACTTTTTCACAACCCTACGGTAGCAGCAAGTTAGCTAATTACGCGCGTCACCTACGTACCGAACCACCAGACCCAGAAGAATACGGCGATGCTGGTCGAAGGAGAATAGAATCTTATTATTCAGGCTCATATTTAAATGAGATTAAAAACGATTACGAAGCTTTAACTAACACTGAATGGCAAATTAGAAGGGTAAAAGAAGAAGGAGATAGAACGTTTACTATTGTTGATGATCTTAGCGTTGATGGTGAATGGAAGATAGTTTTTTCCCCCAGAGACAGCCTTTACCTTGTAGATTATCCGACATTCGAGCGGGAAGGAAGTTACTTGTGGGCGCCGAATGGGAGGGTGGATGCAGGACGGACCGTGCTTAAGAAATCAGGTACTGTGGCTTATGCTGGATATGATATGAGTTTTAGAGATTTAGAGGGTGTGACGAGTAATGGAAAATTCGAATATTCTTTAAAAAGACAGGTTCGCACTTTGGCGCCTGATTTTTATAATCTGATTGGAGCGACATGGCCATCTAGTTGGAGTCGACATAAGGTCGCGCAAGTAGATGATATGGGTATAGAGAATTATACAGTGCTGGATTATAGATTATACCTGGAAAGCCCAAACTCTAGTAGTCCTTGTAGCTCTCATTCATCCGGCAGTTTGCCATTAGATGTAGAACCTGGTCAATCTTTATTTAATATCCATGTATATCCTATTGGAAAACATAGCGCATTTGATCTTGTGAGATTTTGGAATGGGATCTCACCTATTAAAGTTACATTCAACAGGAAGACAGCCAGCGGCCGCTTCCCCGCCGGAAGTAAGCCGATATTCTTTGATAATATTTTGCCGGTTTCGGGTGACTTCACACCATCTCCGACTATGCTTATTAATAATGTGAATCCGATCTCGACACCAACCTCTGTCGACCAACCTTCAAGATATGCTGAGAAATTTTACGAGGAGAAATGGAAAAAAAAGCATGAGGCCAAGAGGTATGATTGGTGGTTTAGTGGGGAGGACTGGAGAGATCTGATAATTAGATACCTATATAACTTATATTATGATGATCTATTCATAAAAAAACAAAATAATAGGGTTGTAGATGTGTTGGCTATAGATGAATCTTCATCAATAATAGGACAGGAATTTCACGAATATGAGATCGAGATATCCAATCTTAGCATACAGTCACCTGATGAAATAATCGTCGCTAACAAGGGTGATGGTTTCAACCCTATTCCAGTCTCCGCAAAGGGAAGTGTATATTATGACACCATTCCTTACAAAAATTTTTACAGAAATTTGGTATATGATCCTAGTGAAAATGATTTTTACAGTATTCGTCTTTATACCAAAAAATCTAAATATGATAGTCGTAACTGCTTGGCATACATAGACAGAAATAAAAAGCATGTAAGACCGACAATAGGCGAAATTGACACGAATTATTACTTTTCTTTGGGAAAAAGCAAACAAGGTGTTTGGGGTCCTGTCTTATCTCATCATGCTTATGAAGAATTGATCAAGTATGATATATCGACGAGATACGAGTATCGTAACGAGGGCTATCTATACAAGCTACCCCCTCTCGAAATACACTTACCTCATGTGGTCTCTGTAGTGTCGAAATTTATTGTAGAACCTCACGCATCATGTTTTATATCTATAATTCCACAGCGTCTGTCAGATTACAATATAGTTAATAAAACTATCAGTTTCGACGATGGTTATAACTGTTTCGCCATTTGTAGCAAACTTGATAATATTCAGAATTCGCAAAATATTCTTCATAAAATAAGAGATTAAACAATGCCTGACCCAATATATATACATTTTAAAAATGATTTCGATGATTCTGGCAGATCTACGGGTGCTGGTGTGGGTTTTAAGATAATGTGTGCTCATAGCGATCTTCCACGGTCTTATTATGGAGCGCATGAAAGTCGGGATCATTCCCCATGGAGACCCACATCATCTATAGCCGATATAGAATATCTTGGGGATATAGCATATTTGCATGCAGAGTTGTATGAATTTTTAATAAATAGTAATTCTAAGGTAATAGCTAACGAATTTGATCCTTACTTTCTGGGTTATAGAGATTATTATAACTATGACAGAGAGAGTGTGGATCCGTTACGGTGGGTCCAAGAGGTAAGGAAGAGAAATACCGTACTTCAAATTAAAAGACTAATAAGTTTTTATGACGATTTACAATATTACAGGCATGTCTCAGAGGAGGGAACTAAGTATCCAACACCTACCCTTGATTATTATAAAGTTGACACCACCAACAGTAAGTACAAGGTTAATGACGGTGTATACAACGGAGATCCGTATGACATAAACTACTATCCACAGCCACCCATCAATGAACAGCCATTACTAAATTTTCCAAGAATCTTCCAAGAGGAGGATATGTTAGCTTATTATGTTAACTTTGGAGATCCTCAACATTTTGTACAAACTGTTTCGGACTTTGCCAGTAATAGACTGATTCGTTATCTTCTAGGAAATAATCAAGAACAAACAACGTACTTTTTATTTCAGAATATGATACAATGGTTTGTTTATATTGAGGTTATGGAGGGTAATGTAGTATCAGATCTGTCTACGGGTACTCTGCGATATGCAGCTTATGATAGGTTAGCTGAGCTGACTTCCGAGATTAATTTACGTATGGATTATAAAGTTACTTTTTGGCCTCGATATACCACTGCCTTCACAGAATATTACAGTAAATATTTTGATAATCAATATGCCACAGACGACTCCATAATTAGTTCATTTGAGCTTGCTTTTGATGGGCCACCAAAAAGCTTCTCCATAGTCAATAATAAAATGGAATTTCGTGAAGTTACATATGCTAACAAAAGAGATAAGGCTAATGCGTATAGTAGTTTGGTAGATCAGGTCGCCAGTTTTTTATCTGGCAACTCTGCCGAGCGGCGAGAGTCTTTGCACAAAGTATATCAGAGTAAACAAATTTCCATACCTTTCAAAATTTCTAATGTTCCTAATGGTTTTCTTAGATCTATGGTGTCGGATGTTGAGGAAAACTTTTATTATGATGCTTTAAATATAGAATTTTACATCAAACCTATTGTAGTAACAAGCCACAGACTCAACAGGGAAAGTGGAGGAGGGTTCGACAGGAGTAGGGGTCATCTAGGATGTTACGTTGATCTGCTTATGCGAGACTTAAATGGTTATCAGATTAATTATGATTATTCTTGGAAACATTCGATCGTGGACATCGACATCAAAAGAAATTATTATACTGATAGTTATAACTATTATAATAGTTTATACTTCTCCCACGTGCAGGGCCTGTACGGCAGGCGCACATATATGTTTGAGAATGCAGAGTTGCCTCTGGCGTTCCCTACATGTCAATTAGCTCCTTTTATAGACTTTAATACTTATCGTAGTACAGATATAGTCAGCGATACCTCTCTATATATCCTTCAGCCAGATGCCTCTTACGAACCTACTCGCAGTCCAACAATGATGGAGATGCAGATTGGAGGAACTGATTTTCCGAGACTACTACTTGAAGAATCGCGTACTGCAAACCTTTGGTGTGTGGGCGGGGATCAAGAGTATTGTACTGCCGAAGGCGTCACGCGTCAAGTATACGAGGACAGGGGAAGAAGTACTATTCCTCACATTCGCAAGAAATACTTTGGAAAGAACACAGATTTATCACCTTTAAGTGCATCCGGTCAGATAGAGGAAAGGGAAAAGAAGCTATTTGATGCGGCAATAATAGTTCCAGAGAAGAGTGGCGCAGCGATAGAATCTGATGATGACTATTTACCGACCAGAAGGATTATACTTAAGCATCTTATGCCTGATTTACAAAATATCGTTTACAATTCACGTAATGTAATCCATTCCGTGGACGGAGTTAATTTTTTAACTCGTTGCGGTTTATATTCTTTTAGCGTTCTAGGTATAGAATTTTATCCTAAAAAAATTATGCTTGGCGAGAAGGATAGTAATGATTACGTAGGATTAAAATCAGAAGACTGCGAATATTTTCCAGCGTCATTGAAAAGAAGACTAGACGATAAAGACCCAGTGCCTAATGCCCCGGACAGTTATCATGGTGATGTTTTTAACAAGCCTGAGCAAGCTGGGGATATATCAAATGTTGCGCAGATAAAGTTTCATCCTAATACTTTCGGGGTATCTCACCAAGTCTTAAAATCGGATATTATATTTAAGTTTGTAAAACCAAAACCATATAAAGCCTGTCTGGTTAATGCTATAGTAAATTACCATAAATTTGGTTTAGCGTTTGATACAGATTCTATGCTTGGGGGGTGGGAGGCAGATAGGACAGCGCCATCGCATAGTACCCCATGGACACCTGTGTTGTCTACAAGGCTTGCTGGACAATCAGGTGTGAAAAATATTGGCAGGTTTCTTTCAAAAAGCGAGATTAATAGAAACCATTTGGTGTTTATAACGGAAAGAGGTGAGGATTATCCAAGGATTGTTGAGAATTGGTTCAGAGACGCTCCTAGAAGCCTGGAGCATGAGGAGTATGGGAAATGGACTATTACAAATCAACTGGGCGAGCCCACATTCTTAAATGATAACACAACCGAATATTATTTGCCACTACATCCGTATGAACGGATCTATGCCACAACACGCAGCTTAGTCTTGGACAAATGTAGCAATTTAACGTACAATGATGACTATTATGCTTATATCCTTGCAGACGGTCCCTCTAGACTTGGTATGATTCCAAAATACCTAAACGAAGACCCTTATATTGCTAATGTCGGTCAAGCAACGATATCAGATGCACCTGTAACATCAATCGCTAATCCAGGCTTTACATCACCGACAACGGTTAATGCACCACCTGTAACTGATACCACCACAACTACTAGTGTAGTAATACTAGACGTTCTATATACTCTACCTGATGAAGAATACAGCAGGATTAAAGCCACATACAATTTGGATGGCTTGACTAGAGGAGGTAATTTTAACTTTAAGGTTTCTGTAAATAATGAATCGACACAAGATGTAAATTTATTAGCATTATCTGAAACTGGGCGTCTAGAGTTTTTTATTGATGTCGTTTCTATAGACTCAGAGTATACTGTCGTTATTGTAAGCGATAAAATTGCTGGAGGTTTCGCAACCTATGATGTCCCATCTGTTAGAACTTTATTGGATGGAGAGGCTTTTATGCCGCCACCAAACAAGCCAATAAATGTTGAGTCTTTGTCGTTTGTTTCTTTTCGTCAGTCATTTAGCATGACCAAGCCATTACTCGATAATCCATTATTTCATGCGTTTGACACTGTTGAAACCGTCCGCATGAAACTTACGGGTGGTACTGTTGGTACCCAAGAATTTGAGAGTGTTGGAATTGAGACTGAGACTAATTACAATCAGCTAAATGTCTCTTTTGTAGGTTCTCTTGAACCAGAGACAACCTATGCGGTTTCTGTGCAATTTGAAAATACGTTCGGAAAATCTGAGTTTAGCGATCCAATTTCTGTGACAACGCCAGCAGGAATAATTCCGCTCCCAGTATTCAGTATAGTATCGAACACACAAGGGAAAGTTTTGACACGTATTAGAGCTTTATTGCCTTCAGCATCAGATAAAAATGTGAGTGCCGACCTCACTACAGTAGAAGTAGAACCTGTAAACGCTATACAAATACAATATAGAACACTACAAGATGGTGTTGATGAAGTATTTACAGACATAGGCGTGGGTGTTGTTACTGCAGATAATTTGTTGTCCTTAAATAATCTCCCAACAGATTTGATCCAAATAAGTACTTTAATTGATTCTACAGCACCTGCAAGTATTATAACAACCAATTTATATTTTCCAACAGGTAGTTTTGAGTTACGGGCTAGATTTGTATCTGTATCTGGAAGTTATGGCTTATGGACAGACCCAGTTACTGTAACAGTAAATCCCATTTCGGTTTTACAAAAGGACACTTCTTCGTTTGCTGTTGGTTCGGAGATAGATGAAATTAAAATAATTCTGCCGTCGTTAGGTACGGAAGTTTCTGAAAAATGTTTTAATGTTTTAGATATATTGCCTCTAACTGATGATCTGATTTGCGTATTGCGAAATACAGGAAATGTATTGCAAGCTTACCCCACATATCTACAGATACTCAAGCAACAGTCCGATTCTGAACTAGAATATAAAAGTCTTTTATCTTATAGCATAGAAGGGTATAGGCCTTCTTTTTTCAACAATTTTATTAAGTTAACAACACAAGGTTATATTATTCAGTTAATTGACAATAATCAAGAAATAAAATCAATAGGTATTAATATATCTGCTACTGGTAGCGCATCCATAACAGAAGATCCGAATGTTTCATCAGTAGAGTTACCCGATATTTCTATTAGTACAGATCGCGCCTTGCCTGTTAACAAACCAGATAATGGTGCATATATTAATAACAATTATATTAATAGTACAAATAAAGGTAATTTTTCTGTAAATAATTTTTTCGAAGACGAAACAAATCTTATAGTTGAACAACCTTGGCAGAAGTGGTTGGATACAGGTTTGGGAGAAGATATAATAGAAGGAAATGTTGTATTTTGGGATGATAGCGCTTTCTTAATAGAAGATGATGACGGAATACCTCCTATTGAACAATCAAAGCTACCACAAAAACCGTCTATGCTCAATGTAAGAAAAATATCTGCTTCAGCAAATAGTGCGTATGTTGGTTATGATATACTAGAAGTGATTTTGCAACATAATGACTTATATAATAAAAGATTTATTGACTACATCATTGAAAGATACGATAATAATACTAACCAGTGGGTTAATCAAAGTATAGATAGCATTAATATAGACTATAATGACGTTAATCATAAGACTACTATTCGTTTTAGGGTGTTTTTTAGATATGGGCCTAGTAAATATAGGGTTGCTGCCAGAGCACTGGACTATTTCAATCAAGTTGTCAAAGGTGATTATGCGGAATTTTCAAAACTTTTTACTAATTTATTAACAGAGGATTTTGATGGCAATTAGTAACAACTGGCGACAGACAAGTAATGGGACAAGCGTTTTAGTTCCTAATTTTGATAAAACAAAGAATTCATCAGCTAGTCTAACCTATACTCCAGATGCAGGTGCTACCTTAAGCACTAATATTAGCATATCTGTTGATGTAATAAGTATGCATGATGGCAGTGTTTTGTCTAGGTGTGATTTATATCCAAGAATCAACAGGCAAAATAATCAAAATCTACAATTACTTGCAAGGCTGGAGAGAAGAGCTACTGGCACATATGTTATACAATTGTGGCGGTGGGATGGTAGCTGGCAAGTTCTTGCATCCAGCGATATTAATTTCGTGTCTGGCGCGACTTTTAGGGTTGATGTTTTTGGCAATAAGTGCAGCCTATACTACAACGGTAACGTTGTTATAGAAGATCAAGAAGTACCAATATATAATTATAATTCTGTATTAGCAGTAAAAGGTTATATTCCTGCAAATTCTAATAATAATGGCGCCATAGAAATAGATAATGTTATACTTAATCAGTTAGATGATGAGAGCATCGAGTCTTTGATTGATAAAGGGTGCTCTAGTCTAGGTGAGTGGAACAATTATAACATATTCCCAATAGTCAAACTAAACAACAAACCTGCTCAAAGTGCTTCATATGCAGAATATATAGCTAATCAAAACCGGTATCCAGATGGTTATGCTCGCTCATTAGTCAATATTGGTTTAGAAATCAACACAAAAAAAAATGAAAATGCTATACTGTCAGCTTGTCCTTTTGTTGGTTTCCAGATTCAAACCCTGGCTCAAGGAGAATCGATATGGGTAGATGCAGATCCTGAACGAACTTTGCTTGCTGATAATGTTAGAAATTCTTTTAGTGCTGGAAATTTAGCTTCATTTATACCTATAAATTTTTCATTCAACATATCGGAAAATGATGGGTTGGTTAAGGTTAGAGTTAGAACTATATACGGTAGAGATATTGCAAATGCTGCGGATACATTTGGTATTGCTAATATAGATTTTGTTGGTGAAAATGTAGACTATAAATTTAGTGAATGGGTGGAACTTGATGACCCTAGTAATTCTTTACAAGTAATTCCAGTAGAACCTCCAACACCTACGCCAACCCAGACCAACACCTCCACACCCACGCATACTAGTACGGCTACTGTTACACAAACACACTCACCAACTAGAACCAGCTCACAGACACCAACCCCAACCTATTCACCTACTCCACCACCGGCTCAAGCTGGCAGTGTTGTTCTAATTGGAAATCAAGACCAACCAATAGCTGCTGGTCGAGAAAACCAAAAAAATGGTTTGCTAGTTAAGCAATATGGTGGGGACGACGGTCCTACTATTCCTGATTGGGTATTTAATAATGTGGATTTAAGTAGAACTCCTATCGATCCGGATCGTGGTGTTATACTCAAAAACAATAGTACGTCATGGCTGTTTCTAGAACAGTATGCTAATAACATAGGTCCTGATGAATTAAGATTCAGCATAGATGTCGCTCGGGCGGTTGGCTCTGAGGATTTTGATCTATACCTAACTGTTGCCCAAACTCCTTCAGGTAGTACAAATTTTATAGATTGGGCTGATCGTGTTATTAGTGGCCAATTACCCAATGTTTTCCAGACAGCCGTTACTGTTCCGAATGAACCAAATCAGTATCACTTACAAGTTCCTGATGCAGAGAGGAGCACTCTAGATAGCTGGATACGTAATGGTAATTATAGATTTACAATTTTTACAAAAAATGCCTTAGAGCAAAACACTGAATATTCCTTTATTTTCCATGGCAAACCTGGTGGTGATCAAACTGCTTCTA
>Ga0255761_10000364_pt1 | contig 42158 bp, 21 predicted proteins | sample 071ome_29_FD_179961 | JGI IMG/M metagenome (GOLD analysis project Ga0255761, IMG submission 179961) | Coastal salt marsh microbial communities from the Groves Creek Marsh, Skidaway Island, Georgia - 071407BT metaG (version 2) | ecosystem: Environmental > Aquatic > Marine > Intertidal zone >... | reverse complement strand
CTACCATCATATACATTTCTTGTAATACTTGCACCAGATTCATCTGTTATAATCCAATCCTGTGCTGTTGTTCCACGTGTTCCTCTTGTGAGTTCTGAAAGAATATTAGTTATTGTGTTTCTAACTTTATACTCTATCCTTTCTGATTCTATCCATATAACACCAGGTGTATTTTCCAAAGGTTTAGGTAACACACTAGCATCTGCTACTGTAATAGTATCATTAGAAACTATAGCATTTGCTGTTAGTGTTGTTGCATTTGCTAAACTTACTCTAATAAATTCTGTTGAACCAAACATATCTTGGTGTGTCCTATATACCACTGTGTTTGCATTTGCTGTTATAAGATTAGCACTGATATTTCCTAATTCATATGCATTTGTTGTAACTGTTATTATAAAGTTTTCTAATGGATCAAATAATACTAACTCTTCAGGACGTTCTTCGCCATAAAGCATTTTCTTAAATGTTACACCATCAAATCCCTGATATGTTGTATCAAATCTTCTAAAGTTCACCAAACTTTCATCAAATGCTCCACTGTAATTTACTACATCAGTGGAAATATCTATTCCATCTGTATCATATGTCATTGTGTCATATGCAAAGGTTGTTTGGAAATCTGTTGTTGGATCATATCCTGGCACAACTTTTGTAAACAGATTTGCATCTAACATTTCACCTTTAAAGTCACCACCTACTTTAGTTTTCAATAAACTTAATGTGTCTTTTAAATAACCTTTATCTAGAGCATCCTCTATGTTACCCTGTGAACCTATTAGAGAAACATTACTTGCTTGGTTACTTGTGTATCCCTGCTCTGAAGTTAGATACAATTTCATGCTGTTTGTAAACTCTGTTTGTACAGCAGAGTCAAATTTAAATATTCTATCCACTGATCTGACATTTACATTAGAAGAAACCATTGTATTTGAACTTGAACTCAACCATGATAAGTTTTTGGCAATGCTTAAATTGGCGGATTCTATGGAAGGATTCCAATTAAATTGGGTCGGTTTCCAGTTTGTTCTGTCAAATACAATGGTTGTGTTTCCTTGTCTAATAGGACTATTACTCTTATTAGAAATGGAATTGTATTTTGTATATTGGCTATCTGATGAAAGTATGTTTGCATCATCTGAAATATTTTCATCAAGTATTCTAACTACACCATTAACAAAATCCACATAAGGTGGTTTATCAAAATCACTTATCATTTGATCTTTGATGTATTCTATTGGTGCTGATTTACCATCTTTAAATTCTCTAACCTTTGTGGAATATGGTTTGGCTTCATTCATATATTCAACAACACTATCAAAGTTATCAGGTTTGAAGCCTTTATATTTGATTAAATCTATTTCGTCTTTTTCTATGTACACATAAGATGTTTTGAATGCCCAATCAATCTGAGGTTGCTCAACTATTGCATATCTCAACATTGTAAAGTAAACTTGATTCCAAATATTTCTATCTTTAAATACATTACTTTTTATAGTTTCTAATAATAGTCGTAATTCAGATTGTAATATACTATTAGCATCATCTGTATATGCTGTATCTTTTATTTGAATTATTTCATCTTTAATTGCTATTAATCCAAATGTTTTACTTAAACCATCATATATGTATAGTTTTGCTCTTTCTGAACTGTTGCCCTGTACCTGTATAACAGAACCATCTATTATATCATTTAATGTATTAAGTTCTGCTTTGCTGTTTACTTTGTAAATAGGTTTAAATGTTTCATCAAAATAAATGTTTTCACCTGATACAGGATTGTTAGATTTAAGTTCATACCAGTCTTTAGTTTCAATGTATGTTCTTTGTGTTGGTAGTTTGCTATCCCAATTTTCAAATTCTGTATTCATTTTTAAGGATTTAAATAATGTATTTAAAAACCCTATAAGTTCACGTCTTGCTTCTTTGACATCCTTAAACATAGTTTGTCTTGGTCTAAAACCAATACCATACTTCTGTACTTCACTAAGTGCAGGATCAGGCACAACATTACCTATGGCGTCTTGTTCACAAATACTGTCTATGAGTTTTCTGCTGTGATCTTCAGGTATAGCAGTATTATTATCACCTTCTCTTGCTAATGTCCAAGACACATGTTTTTTACCATCTGGATTTAGATTTCTACTAAAGTTAATTTGCAAATGATCTCCCTCATCTGCAATCATCTGTGATAGATTACTTGCAACAAATGAGTTATTGCTTATAAAACTCATTAAGTTTAATCCATAATTAATAGGATCTGACAAATATGTTGCTAGTGTGTAAGTATCATATCTTCTACCTAATCTGTCAGTAACTTCATTTGAAAGTGTTTTTAAATTTCTTACCCAGTAATAATATACAGTTCTATATTTGTCTGTAATAGGGTCTCTTTCCTGTTTTGTTATAAATCCATCAGTTGTTCTTGGAGTACCTTCACCTGTAAAACTTGTTGGTGGTACATCACTCTTGACCCATTCATAAAGTGATATAGTACTACCTGGGAAAGCGGACCCCCAATTTAACCAACGTTGTCTGTTGGTTCCTTGTTCATACCAGTTATATCTGATTGTGCTGGTATCCCACCAAGTTTTTCCAATAAACTTGTCGTCAAATTTTGTTCTGGAAGATGTATAAACAACTGGGTCGTTTTCACCTATAAAGTCTATTTCTTTGTCTATGAATCCTGGTAACACACCTTTAAAAGGATCCCAAGGTTCTAAATTAAATTTCTTAATACCTGTTTCTGAATCATATATAATGGTGTTTTTAATAAATTTAGGATCAACTAAATCTTCTTGTGCAGATATTACAACGTTGTTTTCCAAGTATGCCCAACCATTACCATTATAATCATCGATCCATACATTACCAAAGTTTGCTACAACATTTGAAATGTATGGGTTGTTTGCTGATGTTATAGCAGTGTCAGTGTCATACCTTTGACTTTCCATATATAGTACTTGTGCTTCTTGGCTCATACTTCCAGAATTAAGATTTACAGGTCTTCCTGCTAGTGTTCTCAGTTCATATTGATATAAATCTTTGGCAAAAGTCACAGTTCCATCACCAAATATACTGTTGCCGTCCTGTCCGTTGCCACTGCCTGGTATTGTTAAATCTGTTCCTGCTAAATTACCGCCAGGTGTTTTTCTAGGTCCCTTACCCACAGTGTCAACACAAATAAGTTTTAATACTTCTATAGGTCCTTCTGTGGATAAACCTAATCCCAAGTTATCTGCTAATGCTGTTAATTTATTAATTACCTCAGGATTATCATCTTGCTCTGCTGTTTCCACAACTGCCTGAATACACAATGATGCTAAATTATAATCACCTGGTGGTATACCTAATTTTGTTAGGAACCCTGGTGTAAGTTCATCTATATTAAGACCACCAAATCCAGGCATATTGATGTTAATTCTTCCTATATCATCATTGATTTCTTGTGTGTCAACGTTCCAATCATCTGGATCGTATCCATAATCACCAAGTCCACCCTGTATGAAACTTGCTAAATCATCAAGTGGATTAAGATCATTAATTAAATCTGGAAGTCCCAATGCGTCCTTCATTCCACCTTTCTGGCTACAGTCTGGAATTTCTCTGGATGTTAAGAACACCTTAGCACCACTACCGCCACCTGCTAATCCTATAATTGGATCGTATGCACCTGGTGATTCCAATGCTACAAGAGTTTTAGGATCAAACTGTCCTAATCCAGAACCCTGTGTGAAGTTACCGTTTTCATCTATACCGGATTCATCACCTAAGTTTATGTGATCATATTCTATTGGTAAACCGTTTGTTAAGTCACTTGGGAAGATTTTGTATATACCCCTGTCTAAAATTTTAAGAGATGTTATACCACCCAAATAGTCAGTACTTGTAACTTCAAATTTAGCAACACGTGGTATTCTACCGTTTTCAGCAACTATGGCTTCCAATTTAGCGGATACTGGAGATAAGAATTTGTTTCTTGGTCTTAAATATCTTCTATCAAATTTAGCACCTGATGTAAAGTCTGTATGTACCTGATAATATTTTGTATCCACTGTTACAACAGTATCTAAATCAAATGTTAAATCAGAACTACCACCACCTACTTCACCTGCAGGTATTGTAAATGTTCCTGCTGGGACCTGAGGGAAATTAACGCCTGGTGCTAATATTTCCACAGTTGCGGCACCGGTATCATCTATAACAATTCTAAACTCTGCTTTCCTGCCACCTAACTCTGAATAATCATATAAGTCAATATCATAAGTGCCTGCAGTTCTATCTGGATCTGCGGCACTGATATTTGTTACACTTGCAACACCTTTAATATTATGTTGTATCAAATCATTTCTAGTGTATGAAGTATTTGCACTCCATACCTGAGGTGCAACTTGGTCACCGGTATCTACTATAGTAACTACTGGAGGTCTATTTGCATCATATTCGTTACCAGGATTATCTAGTATAACTTTCTTTATACCATTGTTTTTGTCAAATATAACTGTTTTTACAGTGGCATCTCTTCCTGGTGTGGTACCATCGCCTATATTTACAACAATATTTTCTGGAGCACTATAACCTGCACCAGCATATGATACACAAATTTCTTTTATACCTGCAAAAGGATCACTTATAGGTGTACCACCTATCAATCTAAGTCTGTCTCCAACAGTATACCCGTTACCACCTGTTGTAACTGATTTACTGGATAGCACATAACCTTGACCAGTTAATCCTGATGTTACATCAATATTTCCTATAACACCACCATCAACGTCAAGGAATTCATAATTTGTTTGAGGACTTGCATTTGCTAAACTAGTTGGAGAAGCCAATACAGATGTATTACTAACTTCTGAATCTGTAAACGATCTCACAATATGGAAGTCAAGTACTTCTTTGTACGCACCACCTGAACAACCTTCTTTAACTGCCAATGGAGCATTAGTACAACTACTGATTCTAACTTTGTCTTTACCAATTGGTTTTGCTTCAAAACCTACAACATTAGTACAATTTATTGCTTTAATAATTGCTTCTTGACTTGAGCCTTTAGGAGCAATTCTTGTTCCGTTTATAAAGAAATCATCTTCTGGATTTAAGTTTACACCGTTAAGATTTATTGTGTGTCCAGGTGTAGGTCTAAATACTGGGACAGGTACTGTGGGTCCTGCCTCATTGTTATTGTCATCCAATGGTGTTAACATAAGAACAACATTTTGGTTAAAGTTTGCTGTGGTATCTACTGGACCTTCTGCTACTCCTTCAGCAGGTTGTGTAGTTACTGGTTCATCACCAACGCCTGGGCCAAACGGATTACCTCCATCATATGGATTGTCGTAATTAAATGTGTCACCTAAATTAAGTCCTATAAGTTCTCCGTCTGGAGTTACTCTGATAAATGTTCCGTCTGATAATTTGATATCACTGTTAATTCGTTTAGGATCAAAGTTATAAAATATTCCACCTTTTTCAAAAGCACTCTGATTGGCATCTAAAATATTATAGAACGGTAACTCTCTGGAATCCAATGATCTTAACGGAGCACTATCTAATGGAATATTATTTGTTAATCGTTTAGCCAATGGTACAACAAAGCCACCACTAATTTTTTGTATATTGTTGTTTACATATCTACCACTAGTTAATGAAATAGGTACACCATAATTAGGAGAGTATGTTAATTTTACTGACTTTCTAAATATGCTAGGTATAAAACTAAATCCTGTCATATACGGTCTACCAAATCCAGCAAAGTTACCTCCATTTAATTTTGTATTAATACTCTTTCCGCCTGTAGTATTTCTGTTACCTCCAGATTGAGCTTTAGTCACCGGTTCACCTGATGGTGTAAATATTGCTGTGTCTGAACCTAAACTTGATGCTGTTACATTTGAATTAGCATCAGGTGGTATAGATGAAATTTCACCACAAGGAATAACAGGGTTAGGATCTACACCTGGATTTTCTATAGTTGGGTCTGTTGTTGGAAGTAGTAGTACATGGCTAAAAATGTTACTTGCTTTTTTAATTAATATTCTAATTACTTTTCCTTCTTCACCATCTATATCAAAGTCTAATGCACCAGCATATTTCACACCTATATTTTCATTTGACTGATCACTTTGTGGTTTATGGCCTGCTTGGAATGGTCTTACCCCAATATTTTTAGATACATATTGTCCTCGTGTTTCCCATTCTTTCTGATTCTTAAGAACGTTTCGTTCTTCTTCTGTTAATCGTCTTAAATTGCCGGCAGTTGATTCGGTAAGCATTCTCATAAGGCCTTGTTTCTGTTTACCCTGCCAAATCTGTATACCGTCTGCACCACCATAATTATCAAATAATAAAGTACCTAAACCACCATGAGTAGTTTCAAAGAAAAACTCTTCATCAAATAATTGATTTTTCTCTTTTTCTTTGTATGCGTATGCTGTTCTTTCACCTGATCTAGGAGGATTTGCTGTGCCTTCTTCATCGTCTGAATTATCTGTTTTAGGTAAACCACATTTATCAAATACATCTTCCTGTGCTGACACATGCATTTCTAACCCATGCCAATGGTTAGTGGCACCTAAACATGTTCCATTAATTGTAATTGTTGCACCGGCTTCAAAATCTAATCTTATAACTGAATCAGATACTGCCGGTTGAGATGCTGGGCCATCCTTACCAATATGAATAGCTCTTAAACTTGTAGGTGTTGCTGTCACTCCAGTACCACTTATAGAAATTGTTGTAGTGTCTCTTCCTCTGCCATCAAAACCATCTGCTCTACCCATTTGATAACAATGTACATAAAGTGGTCCTTCATCTTTTGTCTTAAATGTCATTGAGAATGTTTGTGTAGAGCCATTATCACTCCAAGTTTTAGCACCCATTATGCCTAACTTTTTCAATCCTATATTACCATGACCACCGCCTGATTTAGATTGCGGTGTATAATAGCCACTGTATTCTGATTCCCATCTTCTGGCACCATGACCAGTACCTGAAACTGTAAAGTTTGTTAGGTTTCTGCCATCATAACAAATAGTTGGGTTTTTTACATCTTTTCTTCTTGTTCCTCTGAATCTTGTTGTTGAACATTCAGGTCCACACTTACGTTTTGGTGCTTGGTCCATTACAGATCCAGTTAACACCACACTTTGTCTATTACCTAGTTTAGGATTCTTATCTGTGCCTTTTAGATTACTTGCACCATCACTGTTAACAGTGACAGTTGGAACTTCTGTAACAGTTTGTGTAGGTTCACCAGTGTTTGTGACATTTACATAAGGATCTGTGGCTGTGTTAATTGGTTGTTCTGTTTGCTCGTTGTATGGTAAATTTGATGCCCCTGGTTCTACAAAGCCTATAGGTGTATTTCCGCTACCGTCTTGTCTTACCAGTTTTACATTATCTTTAGTGTAGCCTGGCTCTCCCATTTTACCTACTGGTAAACCACCAGTTATTGTTAAATTTTTAATAGTTTTATTTGTAAATTGTGTTACATATGGTATTCGCCCAGCAAAATCATTAAAATTCCAACCTAAATCACTGATACCAGTTGTCATCATTGGAAGACTTATACCATAAGTATCACTTCTGGTAAATCCACGTTTAATTGCCTGTGTTCTATTGATACTATCTGCAACTGCCGCCACACTGGTTGTATTATCAATTTTTATACTGGTGTTATTAAGTTTTACAACATCGTGATCCAGTGTAGTTAATATAGCATTTGCAAAAGAAGTTGTGCCTGGTTCGTAAGCAAATATTTCTGCGTTTCTTATTGTGGTATTATTCCTTACGTTGTTTACTCTGTATAGTTGGTTATAATATTTGTTTTCAGCATTGTGTATCATTACACGTTTGCCGGCATACTTTTTATCTAAATTATGAGGTTCTGATGTTTGTATGTCTACACCTCTGGTCACTAACTTACCTGTTGTTGAAATATTTGCATGGTAAGGTGCATTTATAACAATAGTTTCGTCTGTTGCACTCTGAATGTTATAGTAACCACGAATATTATTTGAGAATACTTTAATTACATCACCTGCTACTAAGTCATGAGTGTAAGTGGTTGTATTACCAATAATAGGTAATACGGTAAGTTCACATCTGTTTTGGTATTCTATAACTGCTGTACTTACGTTTGCTGTTACATTATTATCAAGAACTGTAAATGTATTTGTTGTTCTGTTAACATTAGAAATGCTGTATGTTTTATTATGTATATTACTTCTAACATCTATTTCAAAACTTATGTTTGTTAAAGCAGTAGTGACTGCAGAAATAGTTGCATTAGCAACATTACCAAAATAATCTTGGAAGTCTGTGCTATCGCTATATATTTGGAATGTGCCATTTGCATAATCCACATTACTTGCAAAATATACGACATCTGTCACTGAACTAGGTGTTATATTGGCTACGTTTGCAGTAACTATATTACCACCTGTAAAATTTAGTCTTACTGGAGTAAAGTTTGCAACTATGTTGGCTACATTTGCAGGAGTTGTTGTAACTTGTATATAACTGTCATGGTCAGGTAAATAATTTCCTGTGTCTAAATGTCCTATAGCACTTGCACCATATGTTTGAACATCAACATCATAATCTAATATTGTAATTTGATCACCGTTTTTAGGTGAACCCTTATCATATTTTACAGTTACAACTGCATTTGCATCTGCCCTAGTTATAGTGGCATCTGCATTTTGAGAAAAATATGGTTGAATATTTGTGATTTCATAAGTATCAACTGGTGTAACGTTTGCCACATTTGCTTGTAGCATTGATACAGCACCAAAGTTTTTGACAGTTGCGGCTTTTTTGTCAACAATTTCTTGGTTAGTCCATATCACAACATTGTCTGATATGTTTGCCTTTTTAATAACCAATGTGTAATCCAAATATCTGGATAAGTCGTTCTGTTGTAATTGATTTGAATCTATATAATTAAATAAATTAACTGTACTGTATAGATATGCGGTGTCATCAATACTTTCCTGCTCAACAAAAGTTATTAAACTATTTGCTGGTTCTCTTAATTTGTAAACATTCCAATCTTTGTTTTCACTAGATGCAATATGTATTAAATTATTTTTACTTGGTTTGTATATGCGATCAATTGCAAATAAATCCTGTAAATCCATTACACCATATGCTTGATAATCCACTGTGGGTCTCAACACATAACCAGCATTAGGTAATGTTCTGTAGTCCGGATCTGTTAAACCGGTGTAATCAACTTTGTTTGTTGTTGGCCACAGTTTATTATTTCTAGCACCTGTAGGTTTCTTCAAGAACCTTGTGTTATCATCAATATCTATAGTGATGATTTCATCGTTTTGTATATCAGGTGTAATTGTGCGTAATTTTTTCTCATCATATGTAATAGCAATACCATCATTTGTTTGTACTTTTATTTGTAAAGTTTTTCCTGGTATATCTCCCTGATATGCATCAACAAAATCTATAGTTGCACGTTCCACAACATAAACATTTGCATTAGTATCAAGTTTTCCACCTGGTAATTTTGTAACATCAGGGAATGTGATTGCTGTTGTGTTAGCAACTGTGTATTGAGTTGCTGAAGATGTATTTTTTAATTTAGTATTATTATAATAAACGTCTATGTAAGGGTAATTACCATTTACCTGAACTGTGTTTTCTGTAGCAAACACATTACTGGAATTTTCCAAACCGTTTGATATTAAATGTTGACTAAATGAACCAGATGTTACAATGGATGATGTTATAAATTTCCATCTATCACCTGCATCGTAATCAAAATTTGTATTTGATATAATACTGCCATCTACATATACAGAAATATCTGATTTTACTGTTGCTCCTGTTCCTGCTGAAGTATTTCCAGCAATATCTATAGCATATCTTTGTTTAGGTTGATATCTATCAGCAGAAATATTGAGGTTGGCTAACCCTGAACCCCCTAAAGTAAAGTCGTTTCCTGTAATTTGTAGTACATAAAAGTTTGTATTGCTATTTGCATCAAAAGATTCCACAGAACTTGCTACAATATTAGCATTTGTTACACTGTTAGAATTAATTGCTGTTACTACATCAGCAACTGTGGTTGCTGAACTTAAATCTATTGTTTGTGCTAATACATTACTTGCAAAATGGTCTGCTATTGAAATATCTGCTATACCCACTACATTAGCATTACTAAGCAATGCAGAACTTTGTGCGATTACAACATTAAATGTAGTAGAAGTATCTGAAACATTTACGTTACCTGCTAAGACTTTTGCTACTGCATTTTGAGATTCATAACCACTACCCTGTTCTGTAACAGTTACAGAATTTATAAGTCCATCTTTTAAATTTACTTTAGCAGTTGCCTGTTTTTTAGGGTCTTTAGTTGGTGCTGATATTTCTATTGTTGGGACAGAAAAGTATTTGTGATTGTTTTCAGTTACAACAACTGATTTTACTACACCAGTAACATCTTCTGGAAACTCCAATTTAAATAATTGTGGATCTTGAACTATTTCATGTTTGTCTATTTTAAGTTCTAGACTTTGTTCGTTATCTACATCACCAAATTCACCTACTCTAAGTGCCCATTCATCAAATACGGAAATATTACCTTGTATAATAGCATTACTGTTTCCTATGCGACTTATACTTGCGGCGGTACCTTTATTAGATAACATGCCTTTATAGAATTCAAATTGCGAATCATCTAATATACCTAAATCTGTCAGGTAATCACGTTTTTCAAATCCAAATAATCCTCTAGATATAGTATATAAATCTTTATCTACAGGTATGAAACCCAGTGTATGGTAGTTAGACATAGTGCTGGTAAAATTATCCAGGTTAGGTTGTAATTCATCTTCATCTATAATGTAACCTTCACTGCTTAATCTACCTTCCCAGCCTAATGTCCTTTTTGCCTTAACAGATATTCTATCCTGCCTTTGATTCAGTAATGAATTATATATAGTATCGTTAAATTCTGTTATATTATCAAATATGAGAACATGTTCAATTTGTTCTGTGAATAAAATTGCACTATAAATTTGTCTTCCTTCAGGAGGCACAATTTCAACTCTATTATTTTCTCTAATTATTTCACAATCTTTGGGAGAAATAGACACACCGTCTTGATCTAATAGTGTAAATTGATTTTTATCTGTTCTTTTTATTTCTGATACAAATTCTTTTGCCTTTTCAAATGTAATTTTGGTTGCCATTGGAGATAATTCCAATGTGTTACCAATTTCCCACTTACCTGTAGTCCAGAATAGGAATTGTTCAGCGGCATATGACCAATCTCTGACATCATTTATGTCTGGATCATATAATCCGAAACTGAAGCCTAAAGTTTTCTGATATCTTCCTAAACTAACTAGGAAATCAAATAAATCTACAACATTTGAGTATTCTGTTTCATAATCTACACGTTTTTCTATGCCTGTGGTCTCTTTATAAAAAATTCCTTTAGCCGCACCTACTTGTGGCAGTGATGGAAGTCTTGTCCACTGTGTTTTATCAAATGTTGAGCTGGCAAAAACTCTGTTTTTTGCTTGGTAGTAAGAATTTTGATATTTTACTATGGTGTTCAACTCAAATGTTTTATTAGATGCCCAATTTGTAAATGGTGCAGGGTCACCGCCTCTTTCTATGCTTTGTCTATCACCATTTTTATTACTTTCAAGTACAGTAAAGTAAGCAAAGTTTTTATCATACCCTTTAACTTTATATCCGCCGGTAGTTTTTTCAATAATGACACCTGAATATGAATTTCTTGTTTTATATGGTGATTTGTGTACAGTTACATCTATATTTTCAGACGGGATGACCAAACTTTTAGAACTACCAGTAGTACTAAACTGGTCTGTACGAATAGTTGCAGTGTCCTTGTCAATAAAACCCGACATTCTGTGAGAAAGTTTGCTGTTTAATGTCTTGAGCTTATCTGCAAAGTCGGTTTGAATGTTTAATCCTTGGAAACTTAAATAGGATTTTATAAATTGTGAATATCCTATGTTAGTGTTAAAGTTTCCATTAACATCATATGTTCCATGTATAACAAAATTTGTAGAGTTTTTAAAATTCCATGATCTTCTGGAAGTTTTGTCTATAATTTTCTTTTTATCTATTGGTGCTTTAGTTATTCTTGTTGGATCACCAAATACTGTTGCAAATTTACCTGGTTTTGCTAATAATAATGCTTCTGCTACAGCAAATGGATAGGATTCTGAATATCTCCAAGCATTTTCAACTGGACTACCGTCACCAAATCTCCATACATTATCTATATCGTCTGTGTATGCCTGATCTATTACACTTAAACTTTTTACTTTTGCTGTTGCTGAAGAATTTACATAGCCAGAAGCCAATGTATTATTTGATAAATCCTGTCCTGTATAAAAATATTTATTTGCATAAACTACACCACTTGATGTATGAGTCTTTGTTCCACCGCCTACAGCATAAGGGAACATAGGTTTTCCATTATCATCTATAGTTGCCACGTAAAAATGTATAGGTGTTGATGGACTTTCTGGTGTTACACCGTATCTTAAATTATATTTCCCTATTGCTCCTGATTTAGTACTACCTGTATATCCTGATATACCTTCTAGAGAGGAGTCATATTTGTAATCCTCAACAAAATATCCTGTATGATCTCCTTTTGGTGAACTTTTTCGTTCTCCAGTTCTTAAACTAAAACAACTTTTTATTGGAGTAATAGAATTATTAACAATGGTACCACTACTATTGTATTCAGCATATCCATAAGGGCCATAAATTGGTAGTCCGTCAAATGCCCAACCCACTATAGGTGAATGCTCTGTTGTACTCCATTCTGATAAACCTATAATTTGTGGTTTTATAGTATGGTAATGCATTAATCCGTTTGCTGTTGTATGACCATAATCTAAATCACTATGTGCCACTTCAACTGCGTTGTAATGCCAAACATTGCCATTGTTCCAACTATTTTCTTCTTGTGGATTAAATAAAGGCAATCCATTTACTAATATTGCTATCGCCTTACTTGGCATAGTAGTAGCATTTGCTGATATTATGCTTAATGCACTAAGTGATAAATTAGCAAAATTAAATGTGATTTGTTGTGGTTCAATTTCACTGTGACCAACATTTGAAATTACTACGTTTGTAGAATGATTTACTAAAGCATTACTTTTAATGTATATATTAGAACTATCACTGCTAATAGATACACCATCGTATAATTCACTGTTTGCATTTACAAAAGTATTTGCAGGGAAGGTATCTGATACAAAAGCATTTGTCCATTCTTTGGATTTTGTAGTGCTACCTGTTGATACAATATCATAAGGTGATATTAGATTTCCACTGCTATCTACTGGTAAAACTTCGTGTAATCCTATTCTAGCACATGGATTATTTGGTAAATCCAAATAAGAACCATCTACAAAATTTGCTCTGGGTCCTCTTCTAATAATACCTAATTCTAAATCATTCCACAATGCTGAGTTTGTGGGAGTATAATCTGTTCCGTACTCATCGTTCCACCATAATGGTTTTTCTGTAAAGCCAAGCATTTCCCAAGGATGAGTATGAGGTCTAACAGTATCATAATAATATATGTACCAACCTTTCCAGTAACCAGGTATGTCTTTAGTGCCTCTGTAGTTCCATGACCATTCATCTGATAAATTATATGTTTCATTTATTACTGGATCAACATTGTTATCTATTGTCCAATTAGCAAAGTTTGATCTCATCAAATCAAACCATTCATTGTTTGCAAAATTTGTATTTCTAAATGCACCCGCTCTCACATTAAATACATTTAATTCAGGTAAACTATTTGCTTCACGAAATTCTTTTTTAGCACTGTTGTATATGCGTTTTTCAAATTCTAAAATGATATCATCTCTGTCATCACCAAATAAAGCACTTCTAGAGCCATCGTGTCCCACTAATACCTGTGTAGGTTCTTTGAAACTATAATCTGTTTCTATAACTGGTACTGTAAGAGGATATATACCCATTGTACTTGGTGTTGGAGGACACTGGGCACTGTCTCTTTCTTTATTGTATAAAATAAATTTTATTGTGTCGCCAAGATCAAGATCAAAATCATCTAGTATTCTTACTGTGATAGGGTTGTAGGAGTCAAATACATAATCTTTTTCGACTTCTAATAATGTTTGTGTGTTCCCTTTAATATGATACACTAACAAAGCATTTTCTATTTTGTCTAAATCTTCATAAGCAGACATTGTATGACTTCTTTCAGAAATAATATTGATAATTTTATTTTCTTCTATAAAATTATCACCAAAAGGCACAATGTATGTTTGCTGGAATGAATCATTACCAATATTTAAAGATAAAACATTTCTTAAAATTTTATCTAATATGTATTCCTTTGTAAACAGAGAAGTATCAAAAGAATTAAAATATTTTGTTGTTTCAGATCTTAATCTATTTTTATATCTTACATATTCTCTTTCTGAAAAACGTATTGCTTCTAAAAGATTATGTGGCTGGTCGTCGAGTAAAAATGCGCCTAGTCTTAAATCTTCATCAGTTTTAACAATATCCAATGCAAATTTAGAATTTTTTGCAGTATCTTTAAAATTGTTTGAGTTAAATTTATCGCCTGTAAAACCATCTTGGTTTTGTAAAAAGTTTCCAAAGTGTGACAAGTATTCTGGTTCTGAAATGTTTAATATGTCTACATTTTCTGTATTATTTGACCAGTTAATTGGTAGAGAGTATTTGCTTATTGATCTTTCACTTATTAATCCTGTATCTGAATATGCTGTTATCTCTATAATATCACCAGCACTAAAATTAAATTCTGTAAATTCTATTAGCCCTGAACCTATATATGAATAATTGGTTACAACTGTGTTGTTAACTAGAATTTCAATATTGTATCCACTTGATTTTGATGAATCAATTCTTGGCTCACAACCTATGTAATATCTTGTAGATGCTACCTCTAAATCAAACGTATTAATATAATAGAACGTTTTTATGTTTTGTTCTGATTTTGCTTCTGATGATTTCCATAAATTATGATATATGTCTTTAGTATCAGAAAGTTTATAATAGTAGTATCCTAAAATTTCTGTTTGTGATGTGGAACCAAAAGGTATGTAACTTGTTCTATCTGTTTCTAGATAGTTTTCAAATTCTATTTCACTTGCTGTAGTAAATGCTTTATATGATACAGGAAATTGTAAAATCGCATCATTTGTTCCAGTGCCTACTTTGTAATTAAAAATTTTGTTTCCATCAAAATTATTACTTTTATAAAGATTAATATCACCTACAAAATTACCTTGATCATTGTATATATTAAATAATGGTGCCTGATTAATTTTTTCTTTTACTTGTGTTAAAACTAATTTTCCATCTTTCCAAAAATATTCCTTACCTCTTCCAAAAGCACCTGACTTAATGTTGATTTGTTTTCCTTCAGAAAATTCAAAAGGCACAAAACCTACTTCGCCTTCTTCTGTGTCAGCAGGATTTGTTGATGGGTCACCAAATTTAGATAAACTTATATTACCACTTACATGACTTACTTTGTAAATATATTTAGAATGAGTTGCATCATTAGGGAATATAATTGTAGAACCTATACTTGCTGGTGTGGCATCTATTAATAAAGTGGTTGAACTACCGTCTACTTCATCTTTATTGTATTCTCTACTTACAATATTCACAGTACCCGCAAAACTGTTACCCATATTAAACATTTCTAATCTGTGATCAAATTCTAAAATAGGTCTTTTTGCTCTGTATTCTGCTGAAGGTAAATCTATTCCTGCATCTTTAAAGTTATCTTTGTGATGCCAGAAGTTTACCCTACTCCAAACATTTCTGTTTACTGAACCTCTTGATAAAACATTATAATCTGGATTATCCTGTGTTGTTCTACCTCCCCAAGGAATATCTCCTTCAGGGTCACCACCTGGTTGACTGCTGTCTGTATCAACGTCCCAACCATAATTTTCTCCGGCATCAGGTGCACCACTAAGATAAAAATCACCAGTTACAGGATCTACTCCACTCAATGCCATTGAGCTTAACCCTGTTATAAATGTGCCCTCAGTATTTGCTGTTAGGGTGTACATACTGGTTCTGATACTTGCTTCAAAACCCACACCATAAAAATCACAAAGTGTATTACTGCTGGAATCTAATGTTATAAATTCTGATAAACCTATTACGCCTCCGACTCTAGCAATATCAAATGTTAAATCATTTGCACCGCCATTTCCAAGATCACTGTCGCTGACTGTAATTGTGTCACCAACTGCGTAATTTATGCCACCATTTACAAGTGATATAAAAGTATCACCTACTGTAACAACATCTAAAACTTCTATTTGTAAATTACCGGTTCCGTCACCACCTAAAATATTATCATTTATAGTGATTGTGTCACCTTCTAAAAATCCGTCACCACCATCTGAAATATAAACGTTTGCTCCGCCTGAGCCATCTAAAGTTACACTTAGATATGCGTTTGCTCCGCCTCCTGATGTTGAAATATTTCCAACAATATAACTGTTTGCTGATGTAAAGTCTACTGGATATGTTCCTGATAAAGTTGCATTACTAAGTGTGATATTTCCAACTTCCACTATGCCTTCTGATTCTGGACCTATAACATCAATTTTAAATACCGCGTCAGTACCAGAACCACCCGAACCTGATACACTATAACTTCCTGGTGTTCTATTTGCGTCAAATTGATTTGTGATATTCTCTATGGAAACAATACTATCTGAATTTATACTTGTAACATTTCTTATTTCGTTATTAAGTGTAAACTCGTGACCTACAGTTATGCCGGTTATGTCATCTAAAGCAATTTTAGAATATGGTGCTTGTGATGTAATGTTGGTGTTTAAAAATGTTACAAATGTGTTTGCTGTATCCACATTGGCAGTAACAATATCACTTGAGATGTTTATACCTATAGGTGAACTATAGTTTAATCCATTTGTGACCACTGTGACATCTGTAATTGTGCCGTTCCCATCCGCATTAGCAGATGCAGTTGCTGGTGTAGTATTAGCACCAGTAAATGTAATTGTGGGGTTTGTATATCCATTACCACCATTTAATACACTAACACTTAAAATATTTCCTGCTGTATAAGACACATTTGAATCATTACTTGTAAATGCTGTGCTATCCCAAGCAGTAAGAGTTGCTGTACTGAAAGGAGTTTCTATATTTTGGTTTACATCAACTAACCGTATAGATTCACCTACACCTTCAACAAAATATTCGCTTGAGATTTTTGTATCAGGTATAACATAAGCACCCTCAAAAATAACTCTCATTCCACTCTTAAGTGTTACACCGTTTGGTGCTGTATAAGATTTCTTTCCTAAAATATCTCTGTCTATATCTATAGGATTTTCCAGTGTACCACTTACAATAGTTGCTGGTAAGCCATCAAAACTCCAATAATATTCCTGATAATTTATAAATTTATCTATATCAATTGGTGGTAAAAAACTTGAAAAATTTGTGTTAAAAAGCCTGTTGTGGTCTTTAGTAGATGCTCCACTTACTTTAAGTGTATCTAAAAATTCATCATAAAATATTATATTTTCACTTGTATTAGTGTTTGCATTAAGTGTATTAACAGCAGGTGATAAACCATAGTGATGCCTTGTTGCTGTTTCTTCTCTGAGATAAACTCCTTTTACATCAAAGTCCTGGGAAGGTTGTTTTCCTATATAACCATTAATTACCTCAACATTTGCTTGGCTAAACAGTTGTTCAACAGTACTTTCAAAGAAGTTTTTAATTGCTCCTGTTTGCAGTACTCCGGGTAATTTTTTGTATAGTTTATCTGCCATTTATTTTAACTTTTCAAAGTTTGTTCTGTAATTTTACTAATCACTTCTATGTCAGTAATTTTAGCAGTGCTTAAGAATAACTCATCTGATTCTGCTTTTACTGAGAATAAATCACCAAATTTACCTGTGGAATTTTTAGGTAATATAACAATACTACCCACACTGTTTCCTAATTGTCTATGTATGAAGGAACTTAATTCTGTAAAGTAGAAAGTTTCACCAAAGTCCCAATTATTTGCATCAAAATATCTATTAAATGCTTTTATAATCTCTGATTTCAATTCGTTGTCACTAAATTTTTCATTAAGTTTAACAACTCTAAATTTTGCTCTCAATTCAGGTTTAGCATCAGAACCAAATAGTAATTTAAATTTACCGCTTCTGTATGCTAACGTATCACTAGCAGATTTAAATTCATTTAATTCTAAAAACTCTGTTGCTAATTCTGAGCCTGTTGGAGGAAGAGGATATTCTGTACCTGGAACATTTATATATTTTTGTACTTGATCATAATATGTTTGTGTAAGAACTAAAAATTCTACTACATTACTAATGCTTGGATCAATTCTTACATCTTTATCTGCTACATGTTGCCACTTGAATATCATTGCATTTTTAACAGGCAGTAAAGTATTTTGTGTTTCACCTCTACCGTTTTTAACTAGATAATCGGTTGTTTCAACACCACGTATTTGACTTGTATTTGTACTGTTTGGTGTCATTAAATATACTTTGTTTTCTGCCTCAGCATAAACTTTAACACCACTTAATTTCCCGTCATTATTTTCTAAATCATTGTCCATTATTGATTTGTTGGCTACTGATATCCAGGATAAATTTGTAATACTTACAGGTGCACTGTAAGATGTAGGACTAATTGTTTCAGAACCAATATTTAAATCAACACTTGATTCTTTTCTGTAATCCAAAATTTGTCCTGAGGATGGTTTTTCATAAGTATAACCATCAAAGTCTAAATATTTTTCAAAATAAACTAAATCATCAGTATCAACAAATTCATAAAATTGTAATGGTCTATCAGGTACTAAATCGTTGTCTGTATCATAAGGTGCAACAATAACTCTGCTGGAATCAGTATAACCATCATCTTCCATAAATGTATCTACGATATGCCAGTCTATATTTCTATCTAAACGTTCTTTGTAGTTTACATAATCTAGACGTATTTTGTCTGTGCTGGTTACAGCAGTAGAATCAGTCGTAAGTAAATAATCATTGTTATCTAAATCTCTACGAGTAATTGTTCCTGTTTCTGCAACTGTATTTGCGGCATCTAAAATTAAATAGCCATTAGCACTAGCATTGTAAGTTGCACCGTCCACACCAAAACTTTTTGTTGTACCGCCTACATTTGCCTGATAAAATTCTACAACACCCGTTCCTGTATTAAGTTGTTTGTAATGTACATTACCTGAACCATCTAAAATATTAAATCCAAAAGTTGCATTTGTAAAGTTTAGACTGATGTTACTTGGTATTCTGGTAATTCTACCCAAATTATTTGCTACAGTTACATTTGGGGTAAGAGCGGCCGCATCGCCGTTATCAAAATATGTGTTAACAGACACAACTGCATCATGTACAAATTCATTTTCACCCACTATAGCAGAAACATTTGATCTACCTTCTGATTTTAGAATTCCAAAATTACTAATCCAGTTAAATTCTACATCATACCATTTTTGATTTCTAGTTCTTAAAGGTAAATTTATTTGGAAGCCTGAAGGGTCAGTTGTTGCCGCAGTTTCTTCACTGTACCAAACATCACCTATACCATCATTATCACTGTCATACCATCTGAAAACTTCACTACTGCCTGGCTTATCATTAAATGTTGTTATAGTAATTTTATCTGTGTTTGCTTTATTATCTGAATCAAGTACTTTGATATTTTTAATATTATAAAATTTTATATCACTTGCACTTTGTAACACATATTGTTCGCCTCTAAATGTAACTTCATATTTGTATGTGGAATCATCTATTGGAACATATCTAAATAACATTAACCAACTGGCATCTATAGGGGAGCCTGATGTACTACCAGCATTATCCACTGAGAAAGGACTTGTTTTATCTAAATTTTCATTATCTATAGTATACCATCTATCTGCTAATAATGTGGTTGATCTGTTTGATAAAGTATAACCAAGGCCGAATGTTTTCTTGTCTTCTATTTTTTGTTGTATAGCAGAAATTTCACCAGTATCAAATTCTTTTCTAAGTGTCATTATGACTTCATATGCTAACCAATTTAATGGTACATCATCACTTAGTGTCCATGGGCCTATGCTTGTACTTAAACCACTTGATAACAAACCAGCATTAGATTCTTTAGTAATTCTTACCCATTTGTAATCTGCTGGATCAGTGGGATTAACAAATTTTATAAAATTATTTTCCTGTATTTGTTTGAACGTTTCATATACATTTGTTAAAATTTGTTCACTACCTGCGGCTGAAACACTTGTGGTCTCTGTCATATATCCTGTTGAACCTTCTGGTGCTACAGGTAACGGTTTCCATTTGATATCTAAACTTTCTAGATTAAAAGAAACACTCTTGTATGCTATCCATTTCTGTCTAGCACCATCATAAACAAAATTGTTTAGGTTTTGATCTTTTAGCATTGTTGGAATAACATTTTTAACAATATTATTTGCTGTGTTATTAACACTAACAGAAATTGTTTGGGTTGTAGTTTTATCTTGTTTGTAGAGATAGCCATCATCAGCAAATAAATCTATATTTTGGAATGTTCCTGTTGGATCATTAATATCAATATATCTGCTGTGCCCAGCATGTGTTTTGTTTACTGCTCTTAATTTTTTAATATTGGAACTTCTGCTGAACGGAAACACGTTGTAATCTTGAGCATTGACCATACGATTCTGTGTATAGTATGTTTGTGGTGCTCTGGACTTAATACTTGCTAGAGATTCTGTTGGTAAACTGTTGTTTACTGATGTCTGCAAACTTAATATAACTGTTAAATTATATTTTTGTCCATTCCTGTTTTCATAAGGAATTACAACTGGAATATTTCTAGCATCATCTGGCTGAATAGAATATCTGTCACCTGAACTTGTTCTATGCCATACTCTAAAAGAACCCACTGGTACATTACCGAAATTACCATCAGGAAATTTTAATCTAACACCATCATTGTTTAAATTTTCCACAGCATATAAATTTCTTGTACCCAATGCTTGACTGTTGTAATTTAGTGTTTGACCAACTGTGTTTGGTATCTTTGTCCATTTATTAATAATGGAACCTGTTGGATTTATTTCTTGTAGATATAAATCTGTTTCATTTATATTTGGAATATCTATATCAGCAACTCTACTTGCTATAGGTGTAGTAAAGTTCAAATCACTAAATGATAATGTTCCCTGTTTGAATAACATAAAGAAGCCAGTGGTATCACTACTTAAACCTTTGCCATCATTTCTGTATATTATACCCATATTGTTTAATGGGTCTGGATGTCTTTCGTAAAAAAACTGCCCATCGAAAAAATCACCATTACAAATCTCAAAAGTTCTATCTACACCATTTACATCTATATTAAATGGTATTGCTAGTGAATTATTAAGTTGGGTCGTTATTCTGTACAGTTCAGTTTTAATATTGCTGATTGTTCCTGATTTAATCGGGAAAGAAAATCTATTTGTATTACTAAATGTACTGTTTAATATTGTAATAAATTGTTCATAACTTTCTGGATTATTTACATCGTCCCAGAAAACAGTTTTGTTTGATAAATTTCTGTTAAGACTGTCTGTTAGTGGTTCGTCAGTTCTTAAACCCACTACTTTAATGAGGCCACTTGCAGGAACATTTCTTCTTGGATTATAACCAAGCATTCTTGCCAGTTTGAATACTGAATCTCTTCTTTCAGCAGTTTCCAAAAAGTTTTCCCTACTGTTTAAGTCCATTCTAAATGCTAGGGATTGTGCTAGGAAAGCCAATAGTTCTATTATGGCAATGAACTCTGAACTTTCAATATAGTCGTTAAAATTTTCTGGGAAGTTTTGTCTTATGTAATTTACCATAGACAAACGTAATGTATCAAAATCGTATGATGTAAAGTCTATGCTTGAAAAAGCCTTGTAAGCAACTTTCCAATCTTCTGCCGCGAATAAGTTATTTTGTCTTTCTGAATACGCCATTATTCTTCATCCAATGCTTTACCCACAAATTCCACATAAAGCACATCTTCATCATTTATTCCCTTGTATCTAAGGTTTATTTCTGCCCTAACTGTGTGGTCTAAAGTGAACAATGTGATATTAATAAGTTCCACTCTGGGGTCTGTATCTATAATTCTTTCAATGTCTGCTTTGATATCATCTTCTAAAAGTTCGTCTTCGGGTTCCATTAAAAGATCCCATATAATGCTACCAAATTGTGGTCTCATTAATCGCTCACCTTTTTTAGTGTAGAAATGATTCAATAGGTCTCGTTTGATAAGTTCTCTATCAACTAAAGTATAAGGTGCTCTCACCCGGTCTATAGTACTAAAACCTTTAAACATTGCCATACCGTTATTTATCATTTTTATTAAAACTAGTTTTAATAAGGTATTGACAAAACATCAAAAAGTCTGTATAATTATTATAATTTGTCAAAATGTATTAAATATAGAGAGGCAATATGGAAATTAATACTAAATCATCACTAAACAATACCCTGGAAGAAGAATTAAGACTTATGCTTGTGGATAAGAATAATGAGTGTGCGGCACTAAGAAGTCACATCAAATTATTAGAAAAAGCAGTAGCAGAAGAACAAGAGCAAAAGTACAGACTGCTTGTTGAGAATTCTGATTTAAAAAAGCAACTTAACAGTTAATAAACAGGGTAATCGGGTAAATCACCGGGATCTACAGGTTTTCCTGTAACTATTTCATCATCTTTGATAAACTTTTTGGCTTGCATTTCTGCATAGGCCTTTTTCTTAATTCTTTTTAGTTTAGCAGTCAATTGTTCCCAGGTCAAACTGGAGCCTTCACTGGGTTTGTAATCAAATTTAACCCAATCAGGGGTGGTAAATAACTCTGCTTCAAAACGTCGTCTATCAGCATATTCTTTTTTATACTGTGGTGGACTATCGCTGTCTATAGCACCTGTACGCCATCTCTGAATAAGACCAGGTATTCGTTCATATAACTCTTTGTTAAGTTCTCTTAATACAGTACTTTTGGCGAAATTTGCTGGGCCAATATGTACAGTTAAACTGACCAATGCTATAAATTGAAAATCACTTATGGGTATTTTTACTAGACTTCTTACTGCTCTGGCGGCTTCTTCTGCTTGACTTAAGATTGTCATATTTGTTCCAACTGGGCCTAAACCATTTGTAAAGTCTACAATTTTTGTTCCTTCTTTGTCGTGTAAGATTAACCCAGGACCATCAACCATAACTTTGATACCTTGTTCATTTAATCCTCTTACAATTTTTTTAAATAATTTTAAATTATCTTCTGTAGCCATATTATGAACCGCCCTTATCTGTGATGTTTTTAATGATGTTATTTAATGTGTCTGGTGATACATCATTTTGTAATGTGTTTGATATATTTGAAAAGTCTTGTAGTGAACCGCCTGGTAAACCTGCTTTGGACATTACGTCACCTATTGTACCGTCTATCTTGTTTTTTAAATTTGTAACAGCATTAAGTTTCCCTTCAGCAACTGCTTTTAAATCCTGAAAGTCTGCCATTATGCCATCAGCACCTATTCCTAATGATTTAAATCTAGCCTGTAATTCTGTTAGTGTTTTTGATTGTCCTATAATTTGCTGGCCAAAAGAATTTATAGTTGGGAAACGAATAGGTGGAATAATATTTTTTAATATATCTGTGTAATTACTGAAACCCTGTAAACTTTCCAAATATTTCAATCCTGGAACATTAAAGTTACTTAATTTATCCTTAAAGGGACCTATTAGTTCATCTCCTATACCACTAATTTTGTCTTTAAATTTATCAAGTTTATCGTTAGAAGCATCTCTGGCCTGTTTAATAGTGGATAAACTCTTTTCCAATACTGCTTTATACCCTTCAGGAGTATTTGCATCTTCAGGTGTCTGTGTTGAAGGATCAATATCGGCACTTTCATCTTCTGCCATACTACCGCTATCGTGACTTATAGGATCAGGAGATGTATGTCCGTCCCAGGGTTCTGCTGTTACTAAAACTCCAACTAATGATTCTATTTCTGTGGAGCCACCTGGGCGTTCTCCGCCTGTAACTAAAACATTTTCTGCTTCACGATCGTATTCAGGTTGTTCTGTGGGTTGATCAGTGTGAGATTGTATTTCCAACTGAGGAGCCACACTAGCAGGTATGGCAGGGATAGGTACTGGACCAGCACCACTGTTTAACAAAATTAAACTACCCAGTGCTGACACAGGTCCTGCTGATGTTAGTGTTGTCCCCAATGCACTGATTGTTTGATGTGCACCTAATGTTATGGTTGATATACCCAGAACACCAATATTTTGATCCAGTTTCATACCACTTTCTCTGATACTACCTGCGGCACTAATATCTATATCACCATTAAACGAAGTAATTTTGGAATTCAACCCTGCATGAGAAGTAAACTCACCAACACTTTCCAATCTAATATGTCCACCATATCCAAGTGGTATACCTCCTGGTACACCTTGTGGTGGAATGCCCACATATTCTTCACCTAAATTATCACCGGCCGCTTTGATTTTAACATCACCACCCGCTTCAATTTTTACGTCTTTGTCTGCTCTTAGGTTAAAGTCACCCTTTGTTCTCACATTTAGAGATCTTTCACCGTAAATGTTTATAGAGCCATCACTTGCTAGTTCTAGCCAGGCTTTACCACTTTTGTTTATTATATAAACAGTGCCCTGATTATCATCAAGTAAAATTTGATTACCGCCTGATGTACGCAATCTAATATTTTTACTGTTTGCGTTGTCGTCCATTACAAACTGATGACCACCTATTCTGTGTCCAGGATTTTTTGGATCAATAGTACCAGGTGTTAGAATACCAAATACTTCACTGGGAGATTCTCTTTTTGCCCCACTGGAAGATGCACCACGAATTGTGTCGTTTATCAAACCTTGTTTTGTTATTGCTTCTGCTAAATCGTGATGTACTGGTCTCTGTATATCAGTACCAGATTCTGGCATAGGGTCAAATTTATTTTTTTCCACAACCGGTAAATTAAATCCTATGTCACCATAGTTTCTGATACTACCAGGTATTCCGGGTACCATATGATTTGCTTTGTGTGGATATAAACAACTTATTACAATAGGATATTTTAAATTTCCGTCTCCAAATGCAACCAACACTAAGTTACCCTTGTCAGGTGGTATCATCCACATACCATAACTTTTTTGTGCCCCTACATATGATTTAGTGTCATTTACATCAATAGCACTATAATTAGTGCCACCAGCAAAAGGTGAACTCCAAATACAATCAAAAAATCCTGCTGAATCATTTTTACTTTTTGCCAGAGCGGCAATGAATACTCTTAAACTTCCTGTTTTAGTTACGTCACCAGTATCAATTACTTCTCCCAGATAAACACCCATCCTTAAACTGGATTTGATATTTTCCTTATTTACTGGATTATTTTGTGATTGTTTTCTGGTGTCTGTCATATAAGCTCATTTATTTCATATTTCCGCCAGGTGAATAAATTATTTTTCCATCTTCATCAAATATAGTGCCGTCCCATGCTTTGTATTGATCATTACCAATATAATAAGGGTTGTCCCATGGGTTTTCAGACATATCTTTATAAGAAATATCTGTTTCTTCTGGTGTACCCTGTGCTAACCTATCCACGGTTGAAGATGCAGAAGATTTTGCTAATTCAATTAAACTCATATCATAATCACTGTCTTTTGTTGCGGTAACGTTAACTGTGAATAATCCACTATCAAAATTTGTTTCTGCTGTTATAATATGATATACACCACTCATAGTATAATTTATGCCGCTAAAATCAAATAATCCTGTATTTTGGTCCTCGTCATCTATATTAAAATCGAATTTTCTGGGACTTTCCAAAACTATTAAAAAATCCACACTGCCACCACTCCATTGTGCGGAGGTCAAACTGGTTTCTGTTGTTTTAGAACTATCCTGATTTTCGTTTTCTGTGGAATCTTTTTCTGAAGTCTGATCGTAAAAATTATTAGCCCCCAAGTACCAGGGGTCTCCACGAAGTGTTAAATTTATAATCTGATTACTTGATGCTTCGCTATGTCGCTCCATTAAATGAGAAAATGCTGAAGGCCTATATGAATCTCTTTCTGTGGGTGCCTCCTTGACTTGATTCTTTGTATCATTTTTTTCTATTTTAGGTCTAGGATTACGCAATTTTGCTTTCACAATAGTTCCAGCATCTGATTCAGATAAACTGTCGCCTTCCAAGCCTTCAACAAGTTCTGATGAATATAAAAAGTTTATGTAATTTTGTTCGTTTTGACTATCTGTGTCTGTGGATTCATCACTTTCTGTAGGAGACCCTGTTTGAGGTGAAGTTACTTTTTTAACAAGTTCATTTTGAACCAATGCATCAGAAATTCTTTCATCGGCTAAACTCTGAGCTAGTAGTTGTGCTTTATCACTGTTCAAGTCATTTGTGATATCTTTTATTTCTTGTGCGGTGAATCCTAGATTATTTCCGAAATCACTCACTAATTTACTAAAGGCATCTTCACCGGCTTCCTTAATCTCTTTAAGTTTGTCTAAAATATTTCCTGATTTTGTTTGTTTTTCTTTTTTGGTATCAGGCCCTGCATTAGTCTGTTTATTATTTTTTGCTTCTTTTTCTTGTAGAGAAGGAGCGATAGCCATTTGTGATTGCTGTGCAAAATCACCCTTACCAAATGCAGGATGAGTTAGAGCATAGGCTTCATTAAATCTCAGATTAAAATCTATTATTTGATCATTTTTTCCTGAAAACATGTAACGATATTCTTTAAAAATTTTTAAACTGTTGATTCGTTTTTTTACTTCTTCTGCAGTTAATTCAAGATTAAGTTCTTCTATGGAAATTCCTATATCAGTTCTGCTTTCTTTTATAAGTTTGGGCATAAATCTTATGGTTTTGACATACTCATTTCGCTTTTTATCAAACTGGCCTCTGATTAAATCTGTATCTATATTAAACCAAGTAATAGTTGGTTGAGTTCTGTTAACACCACCGGATAAGTTGTTTGCGTCTAAAAGTCTTGTGGCACGTTTGAAAAGGTCTTCACTTAGTGATAAAACCAATGAAAGTATTTCTTCAAAACTGCTACCTTCAGCAATAGTGATTGAGACCTGATTAATGTTTTTAATTGTCTTTGATTTAATGCTTGATGGATCTGATTCTTCTGATATTGTAGTTGTAGTAGTTATTACTAGATCATTTTGTCCATCACTTGCAGTTATTGTGTTTGTTGTTGCGTCATCCGTTGTTGTACTAGTGGTGGCATCGTCATCTACAATATATCCTCTAGCGGCAAAATCTTCCTTTTTAAAGTCATCTTTAAAAAATTGATTTGAAAGTAGATCAGGAGATTTCACAGAGACATTGGCTTCCTGTCCCTCTTCAGTTTCTGTTTGAGATTGATCAGGTTGTATGAGCTTATCTAAGATAATTTCTATTTTATCTGCTATTTTTCCATCTGTTGCATTATTTTTTAAGGACGTGTTCCATAGATTTTGTAAACTTTTTTCACCAGTTACCAATATTTCTCTGATGTCTTTACCACTTATTATCAATTGTTCTTTTGTTCTATAATAGACATCCAATTTTGCCATATCTGCATCTTCGTATGCATTAAATTCATAAACTGCACCTTGCGGTGATATATCCATACCAAATGTGATACCACCTAAAGTGAATACATATGGTCCTCTGATAGATATGGGCTCGCCACCTGCATCTTCGTCATCTATATCTGTTTTATACCCTTTAAATTCTACTTCTAAAAAGTAAGGAACATCTGGAGAGTTTTCCCAACCACAATGTTCTTTGGCGGCGGCAATTCTATCTAATAATGTAACACTGCCAGGCTCTGTCAATGTAAAACTGAATGTTGTAGGAACTAAATCATTATTTTTTGTTACATGTTTAATATTGAGATTGTCAATACCAATATCTGTACTTCCTGTTTCTGCTAGAATAACTATGTCTTCAGGATTTGGTAATTTTATACCGGAATCTTTTGATGTACTGGGCGATTGTTCTTTTCTGTCATCTTCAGATGAAGAACTACTTTCTGTAGAACTTGCTTTTAAAGATGACGCTGTTCTCATAAACAATTTTAATTTGTATGTGGGAACATCATAATTATCTAAAATGTTTTTTGCTATATCGTGATCTAAGTATTGGGATTTGTCTTTGATGGACTTGTTAGTAGCATCATTGGGATCTATGCCTAATTTTTCTAAAACTTCTTCTGAAAGCTCGTCAGTGGCTTTGGATTTGGCTTTATCAAATAAATCATTTATAGTATCTCGTTGCTCTTTAGATAGGCCCTCGTTACTTAGAACGTTATTAAATGCATCACCTATTGCTGATATGCTTGAATTGCCTGATTTAACTAAATCTTGTAATGATGCTATATCATTCTGTATTTGGAAAATCTTAGAATTCCACATATCTTATCTTCCTAAAAAATTATTTACTGTTTCTGCTGAAGGTAATTTGATTGTAATTCCTGCTTTAAAGTCTCTAATAGGATCTTGTATTGTGTCCAAATTTCGTAGGGCGAATACCCACCACAGTCTAGAACTTTCATATAATTGATATGCTAATAGGTCTGGTCTCTCGTCATATTTTTGAGGTATAGTGTAATCTTCATCAAACGGTGATATCGGCATTCTAGGAAGGCTATTAACGTCCAAAAATTGATTATCCATTAAGTTTGATCTTTTAATAAACGATTCTTTTTTATATGAAGTAGCCATTAAATAAATCCATCCTTATATAGTTTACCATTTCTAAATGATTCAACATTAAATTTCTCTCTGACCTTGTGAGGTGCCACTGATGGTACCAAGTTAACACTTATATTCATTCTCATTGGCATATAAGTTGTTTGATCTTTACCATCCACTTTGGAAACCACAGGCACATAGTCCACATCATCAGGTAATTGTATAGTGTAATCTCTTAAAATGACTGGTACTTTGTTAAAACCATGATCACCCATGTATTCAAATATTAACACAGGAGGAGGCGTACCTTTTTTATCACCTGTTTGCTCTCCGAAGTAACTTTTTGTAACTGTTCTTAAAAAATGCCAAACTGCTAATAGATATTGTGCATCGTATATATCGTTAGCATAAAAGTCTGCTGTAACAGGTAATGTGGGCGGTCTTGAACTATTATATGTGTATATGGGATAGTTCATACCATGAAGTAATTGCTCGTTGTAATCTGTCATTCCTGAAAGGAATATGTTTGGTGTAGTTTGCCAAACCATACCACCTGTTTTTTTAAGTGGTGCAAGTAAGCCATTATTATCTGCTTGATAAATTAGATCAGCACCAGCACCTTTTGGTCTCAGCCTAGCACGCCAGTCATATGATTTACTTAGTACTTCACTCGTACTTTCAGTTTTTATAAGTCCTGCTTGTGTTACTGCATCTGCAAGAGCTTCTGAACTGCTCAGTCTTTGATTTATAAAACTGTTATCACTATAGTTTTCTATTCCTCCAGCAATACCTGGAAAAAATGAATTAACAATACCCTGTAATCTGGGATCTAACTTACTTACAGCCTTTCCTGCTTTTTTAGTAAGATAGTTATTTACTGATTTCTCAAAGAATGACATATTATCTCCTTATATGTATTTATCAGTTCCATTAAAACTAGTTTTAATTTGCCAGTTTTCATAAATACTACTTGACATACACTATATACTGTGTATAATACTAACAATATAAATGAACGATAATTTTGAGGAGAGTTAATGGCACAGCCTAAAAAAGTCAATTATCTGAACAACAGAGATATTCTAAAAGAAATACATAAAAGCAAAATGACCTACTGCTACTTAGCAGACGAAAAATATGCTGAATTTGATATTATTTTGGAAGATGTAAAGAAAATCAACAGAAATAGCATTAAAGCCGCCAGAGAAAACAAAGCGGCTAAAATTCAGTATAACGGATATCAAGCCGCAATGGCATTGCATGATCCTAAGGATTATAAAAATAAACCCAAGCAAAAAGAGTTTGCGGTTGACCCAAAAAGTATAGACAAAGAAGATTTAGTTTTTCGTGTTATGACTATGGAACATATTCCTGATGCTCCTGGCAGAAAGAAAAATCCTAAAAACGAAGCAGAAACTAAGGAAAGAGTTAACTTTCCTTCATTTAAACACTATGCTTACATAAATGATGAAATCAAAGAAGTTGCTAGAAGTCACTGGCAGGGTAGTTTGAGCAATGGTCAGTTTAGTGTTGATCACGGAACACTTACAAACAAACTGGGTATCATGTTTTTAAAACTAGTGGAACGATACAGTCACAGAGCAAACTGGCGTGGTTACACTTATGTGGACGAAATGCGTGGACAAGCAATACTGCAATTAGCACAAATTGGATTACAATTTAATGAAGCAAAATCAGATAATCCATTTGCTTACTATACTGCGGCAGTAAACAACAGTTTTACCAGAGTTCTTAACATGGAAAAAAGAAACCAAGCAATCAGAGATGATATTCTCATTGACAGTGGACATCTTCCAAGTTATGGCAGACAAATTCAACACGAAGAAGAAATGCGGATTATGAGAGAATCTGCAGAAAAAGAACAGTTAGACGACGTAAACTAAATGGCCCAACTTTTTAAAACAGCGGCCTGTTTTACTGATATACACTACGGGCTCAAACAGAACAGCAGATTACATCTTAGCGATTGCGAGAGATATATCGATTGGTTTATTGCTGAAGCAAAGGCCAGGAATGCAGAGACCTGTATATTTTTAGGCGACTGGCATCATCACAGAGCAAGTGTAAATGTTGCCACAATGAATGCAACTATTCGTGATCTTAAAAAATTAAATGGTGCATTTGAAACTGTTTATTTTATTACAGGTAATCACGATTTATATTACAGAGAAAAACGTGATCTAAACAGTATTGAGTATGCCAGAGATTTGTCTAACTTTGTAATGGTGGACGAACATTTCATTCAAGATGATGTTGCTATTATTCCTTGGTTAGTGGGCAATGAACACAAAAAGGTAATGAAGTATGATGTCAAATATATGTTTGGACATTTTGAACTGCCTTACTTTAAAATGAATGCCATGGTAGAAATGCCAGATCACGGCGGTATAAAGGCAGAACATCTATCAGGTCCTGAGTATGTGTTTAGTGGCCACTTCCACAAACGTCAGTACAAAAATAACATACATTATATTGGAAATGCCTTTCCACACAATTACGCAGATGTTGGTGATGAAGAAAGAGGAGCAATGTTTTTAACATGGGGCGAAGAACCACAATATGTTAATTGGCAGGAATGTCCCAAATACAGAACATTCAGTTTAAAACAACTTTTAGATGATCACCAAAACGTATTGGATGAATACACTTATGCAAGGGTAAAACTTGATATCAGTATCAGTTATGAAGAAGCAAACTTTATCAGAGAAAAATTTGCAGAACAATACAATGTTAGAGAATTACAATTGATTCCTGTAAAAGAAGAAGAGGAATTTGAAGGTGGCGATATAAGTTTTGAAAGTGTTGATCAAATTGTTATACAACAACTTGAAACAATAGAAAGTAATTCAATTGACAAACAAAAACTCATAGACATTTATAATAGCATAGAGACACAATAATGGGCAAATTGAGACAATGGTTTAGACGTTGGTTTGACAAACAATTTGAAAAAAGTTTTCAACGTCAAGCAGACAAATTATTTTTAAAGGATTGGAACGAAAAAAATGCTAAAAATTAAAAACGTTTCAGCAAAAAACTTTATGAGTGTTGGTAACAATACTCAAGCGGTTAATTTTGACAACTGTCAACTTACTCTTGTGTTAGGTCACAACTTGGACATGGGTGGCGATGGTAGTAGAAACGGTACTGGTAAAACTACAATTATTAATGCACTCAGTTATGCTCTATACGGCGAAGCACTAACAAACATTAGACGTGATAACCTTATCAATAAAACAAATGGTAAAGGTATGATTACTACTGTTGATTTTGAAATAGAAGGTATAGAGTACAGAATAGAACGTGGCAGAAGGCCAAATGTTTTGAGACTTCTTGTAAATGGACAAGATGCATTACAGGGCGAGCAACAGGGTGACAGTAGAGAAACACAAAAAGAAATAGAACGAATAATTGGTTTTCCACACAATATGTTCAAGCATTTGATTGCTCTCAACACATACACTGAGCCGTTCCTAAGCATGAAAAACAATGATCAACGTGATATGATTGAGCAGTTGTTGGGTATAACAGAGTTATCAGAAAAAGCAGAAGTATTAAAAGAGAGACAAAAAGAAACCAGAGATAATATACGTGAAGAAGAACTTACAATTAATGCTATTGAAAACAGTAATAAACGTATAGAACAAAACATCAGAGAAATAGAAAGTCGCAGTAAAGCCTGGGAAAAGAACAAAGAAAATAAAATTATGGAAATAGGCGAAGCAATAGTTAGCCTGGAAGAAATAGATATTGATGCTGAATTAGAAAATCATAAAATATTATCCACATTAAAAGAAGAAAAATCAAAGTTCCAAACAATAACAAATGACTTAGATACTGCAGAAAGATCTCTAAACAGAAGTTTTGAAAAATTAGAAGAATTAAAAGGCAATTTAGAAGATGCTAAATCAGGTGTTTGTCCTGCTTGTGGACAAGGAACAACACATTTGGAAACACACGAAGAATACACTGTGGAACTTGGTGATAAGATTTTAGCAGAGCAAGAATACTATGATGAATTAAAAATAAAAGTTGAGACATTGACTGAACAAAAGCAATCTTTTGATTTACCTGAAGAACCCAAAGTACATTACAGTTCATTGGAAGATGCCCTACAGCACAAACACAATTTGGAAACAATGACTGCTCAGTTGCAGGAAAAAACATTAGAAGAAAATCCTTACATAGAACAAATAGAAGGATTACAAACTACTGGTATTCAGGAAATTAGTTTTGAAACTATGAATGAATTAACTTATTTACAGGAGCATCAGGAGTTTTTATTTAAACTACTTACAAGCAAAGACAGTTTTATCCGTAAAAAGATTATAGATCAGAACATAGCATACTTAAATCACAGATTGGCACACTATTTGGATAAGTTAGGACTTCCACATGATGTAAAATTTGCAAGTGATTTGGGTGTGGAAATCACAGAATATGGCAGAGACTTAGACTTTGATAATTTAAGTAGAGGTGAACGTAACAGACTTATACTTGGATTAAGTTGGGCATTCAGAGACATGTATGAAAGTTTAAACAGGCCTATGAACTTGATGTGTATTGACGAACTTATAGATTCCGGTATGGATACTATGGGTGTGGAAAATGCACTTGGCATACTTAAAAAGATGCATCGGGAACAAGGCAAAAACATCATGCTCATTTCTCACAAAGAAGAACTTGTTGGACGTGTAAATAATGTACTGACAGTCGTAAAAGAAGGCGGCTTCACTATGTACAACACGGACACTGAGTATCTTGATGGCTGATTGGCTTTATAAAAATACAAAAATAACAACATTACCAGACGATTGTGAAGCATTCGTTTATCTGATAACCAATAACACAAATGGTAAAATGTATGTTGGTAAAAAATTAGCCAAATTCAAAACAACCAAACCACCCTTAAAAGGCAAAAAGAATAAAAGGCGAGGAACTAAAGAAAGTGACTGGCAAACTTATTGGGGCAGTAATGATCATCTCAAAGAAGATGTTGTAAAACTAGGTGAGGATAAATTTACCAGAGAAATTCTATACATGTGTCCAAGCAGAGGAGTTGCCAGTTATCTGGAAGCCAAAGAACAATTTGACAGAAAAGTTCTGTTAAGTGATGCATATTACAACGGAATTATCAATGTAAGGGTAGGCGGTTCAGAAATTTTGCGAGAGTCATTAAAGAAATTATAAGTAGGAGTGCTAGGCACAAATTTAGGCACACAAGGCACACAAGGCACACACATAGGACCATACACCAGCCCTAACAGAGGCAAATAAAATCTGGCTCCCTGACAATCCGGCAATGGAAACACCCGGTGCGAGATTCTGGAGATGTATGGCGGCAAATGAGATACAAACACGACAAACAGTATTAAACGATTCAGGCTCTGAGAAAAAGCAACCTGAGAATCAGTATAACTAAACTCATCTAGGTTATACAGGTTTCCGTGGGACAACAGTGACGGTAGTGTATGAGGAGTAAAGGCCCACCGCTTCTTAACAGCACCCGAGATTGAGATGATGACAGCATCACATGATGACATCACTACTCACCTGTATAGGTGAGTTATGACTCCAACATACATGATAACGGAAAAGATTTCTAACAAGTAATTGAGTTGAGTGAAACGAAACGAAATGACGCAGTTAGAAAAGACCCGAAGGGTCTATAATAATACTCGTTAGATTGGAAATGTGGTTTAAAAATCACTGAAACTACAAGCAGTAGATAGTAATGCTTTTATTATAATTCTTCGCTTACAGGATTACCGGACTTCATGTTATTATATTTGTTAAGTGTTTTGATAATAAGACTTCTTTGAGGTAAACTCATATGCCATGCTTCTGACCAGGAAACAGAACCATTACTAAACACAACAATTTCTGCTATGTTCTTGTTAATGGCTTCTGATTCTTCGTTGAGCTTCCTAAGGTAAGCCACTACCTCCTCAGGCTCTGATTGAGCTAGGAAGCCGTGAAAAAATTTACAGGATTAAAGTTTATTTGTGCTTCAAACTCATAGGGTTCTTCTTCGGTACCACATTTTTCACATAACATTAACATCTGTTTGTTAACACCAATAGCACCAATCTCACCTATAAATTCTTCAATTTGTTTTCCAATTTTGCTTTCACAGTTTTCCAAAAATTCTTTGATGTTTTGTCTGTCGGTCACTACAACTGCATCACCTTCAGGTTGTTCCATTGTGATAGAAGCAACACTGTCCACCATTATGTCAAAGTTGAGTTCTGATAACTCTATGAAACTGGCATTGAAAGCATGTATTCTATCTATTTCATCGGTAATTTCTGCAAGTGATTGCAAACTTCTTTCACTTCTAAAATTGGCAACACCTGCTTTTACAGAAGTTTCGTAACTAAATGGTTTTATTTCAAATAAAAGACCTGAATCTGTATTAAATTGATATGCTTCTTCCAGTGTTGTCATTGTGCTTAAAGCACCTTCAACACTCACGGTTGCTGTTGTGTTTTCACCACATTTATCACATGTTGTGGAAACCTCCATGTCATCACCGTATGTTGCACCTTGTATGGCAATTAGTAATGTGTCTATGTCATTACTTAGTAACTGTCTAGGTTGCTTTACAGATGGAATACAACTGGAGATAACCTGTGCTATTGCTTCACCATTTAAGAGTGCATCAGGATTTTTCATTATTAATTCGTCCTTTGCTGTCATGGGATACACTGGCAGTTCACCAGTTTCAGGCATGTCAATTATGTCTGATGTGTAAAATTTTCCTTTACTGGGTATTTGTGAATATATTTTTGGCGATCTAAAATGTCCTGCTAGTGGATTAGTATTATCTGCCATATTAAAACTCCTGTTAATTAAGTTGATAAATATAACAATAAGTTATTTTATCGTGTAGTATTTATCACAATTAAATACGCACTTAATAGAGAAATCGGTAATGGCAATAATTAAAATCCAAACAAATGATATAGATGGTAATCAGGTTACCAACGAAATCACAATACCTGATTTTGCCATGGAAAGCACCCTGGAGAAAATTGCATTAAAAATGGGTGCTATAGAAAAATTATCAGACCAAACCAAAGAAACTATTAAGAACCAAACAGAAACCATAAAAGATGGTATTAAAACAGACGAAGAAAGCCGAAAACAATTAGCCAAAACACTTTCTGAATCCCTCAGGGAATCAGGAAGACTGCGTGATAAGGTCACTGCAGACATTTTGGATAATATGGAAAAAGATCTTAAAAGAGCAGGAAATATTATCACTAACGTTGTAACAACATTGGTGGGATTGGGAACACTTGCTGGTGGTTTTGTATTAAAAGGATTTACTAATTTAGGTGAAGGTTTAAAAACACTTACAGCAGTGGGTGGTGCATTTGGTGATAACCTTTCCGGTGTTGGTGCAAGTGCTGAACAAAATGTAATCAGTCTTAATAAACTAGGACTCACAACAGATCAGGCAATAAATGTATTGGGTAATTACTCCAGATCAATGGCTATATTGGGGCAATCGTCTGTAATAGGTGCATCTAAAACATTCTTGGATTTAACAAAAGATGGTACTGCTTTGGGTACAACACTGGATGAAGCAACAGAGTTCTTCCAGGAAGATTTGATGTTCAGAACAATGATGCTGAGAAGAGATCAAATTTCAGCAGAACAGTCTGCCAGGTACTCTGCAGTATTTAACCAAAATTTAAGACGGTTATCAACCTTATTAGGAGCAAACAGTGATGAGGTGCGTAAAAACACTCAGGATGTTTTAAGTGGAAATACAGCATTTAGGGCCTTTACTTCCAGTTTAGGTCCCGGTGGTAAAGATTTACTAGAAGGTGCAAATTTATTGGGTTCAGGATTAATTGCCAGTTTAGGCGGTGCAGGTGAAACAGTCACAGATGGGTTATTAAGAATTGCTTCAACAGGTGTAGGTGCTATTGATGACTTTGTGAACCAATTAAACCCACTTGCTCCTGGAGCCGCACAAGCAATTAAAGATGTTTCCATGCAACTGAGAAGGGGTCAGATATCAACAGTAGAACAAGCCAACAGAGCTACCCTACAGATAGTAGAAGCATTTAACGGTGTTGATCAAGCAACCATTAATAGACTTATCCCAATTATAGACTCTGTGGGTGGTGAATTAGCAGGAACAGGCAAAATATTAGTAGAAGCATTTGTGAATTCAGGTGCCGCGGCAGAAAAATTAAGAAAGTCACTTAACATTGCGCCGGAATTCAGTGATACACAAAAAGGCCTAACAACATTTCAAAATGTAACAGCCAAGGCTAGAGCATCGTTAAGTGCATTCCAGAATGCTTTGGCAAGTGGTGCAGGAAAAGGAATGAAAGGTATTAGTGAATTCTTTGAATCCTTGCTGTCTAATAGTAAACTTGCAGAATATATGGCCGAGCAGGGTAAAAGATTTGGTGATAGATTTAGCAAATTCATTAATGATCTTGGTGGTGTTGATGTTGCTGTGAAGAAAATAATGAATGGTTTTAATGCTGTTATTGACTATGTATATAATATATTTGATGAATTATTAAAAGGGTTTCAAACAAACGGAAAACTGGATATTATAGGTGGTGTTAAAAACGCCTTTATATTAGCAGTAAAAGAAGCACTTAAATTGACTGGTATTGCAATTAAAGAAGCATTCATTGCCGTTATTACTAATCCAGGAGTAGTATTGTCTATTATTGCTGGATTCACCGCTTTGTTTGCCATGACGTCCGTAGCAAGAGGATTTGCTAGTGTTATCACAGCAGGAATGGGCTCTTTATTTGCAAAAGCGGCGGCTGGATTGGGTTTAACTACTATGACAACTGCTGGATCAGGGCTTGGAGCATCTTTATTAGGTGGAGCGGCCACAACAGGCGCAGGTGTGTACTATGATCAGAAGTCCGGTAGATACAGAGATTCTAAAGGAAGATACGCAAAAGCACCAACAACGAAACCCGGATTCAAAATGCCTAGGGGAGGACTTTATGGATTGGCCGGTTTAGGTATAGGTATGGGTGCTGATTATCTAACCGAATCTGCTGGTGGTTTAAACACTACTGCAGGCCGCACAGTGAATACTTTAGGACAAGGCGCCGAATATGCTTTATATGGTGCCGCATTAGGTAGTATTATTCCAGGACTAGGAACGGCGATAGGCGCAGGTGTTGGTGGTGCTATTGGTTTAGTTAAAGGACTATTTTTTGATAGTGCGGAACAAGATCAGCCACAACAAGCAAACCCAACTGGTGATAACATTTTTAATCTAGAGGCTAAGACAGTATCAATTAGTGAACCCTTCTCAGTGGTAATACAAAAACCACTTCAAATGGATACATATACAGGCGGAAAGATAAGTAGGGCATCTGTTAATTCTGATATAGGATCTTTGTATAGCAATTCTAATCTCACAATGGATAGAATTAACGAAGGGGCAACCGCACTAGCAGATGATGGTATGCTTTCAAAGGCCGAAAAGTCTGCTATAGCAGATGTAAGTAGCAGTAATGAAATGATTAGCACTATGATTCTCATGCTACAGGAACTGAAACGTTCTAATAGACATCTCTCCAATATATCTGATAAACCAACCGATTAATACTCAATTACATAATTAACTCTTGACACAATACGATAAATAGTGTATTATAACTAAAAGGATTATAACTTATGAGTTGGAGAAAGTATTTTTCAAGTGTAGATAACAGCGGTCTACCCCTAAACGTTACAGGCGAACCTAACACAGGCGGTCCTGGTGCGGCTACAAGTAGATATGCTAGTTGGTTACCAGAAGTATATGCTGGTTCTCCAAACCGTTTGATGCGATATATCCAGTATGATCAAATGGATCAGGACTTGGAAATCAATAGTGCATTGGACACAATCGCAGAGTTTGGCACACAGGAAGACGAATACAGCGGACTTCCTTTTGATCTCAACTATAACAGAGATCCTTCAGATACAGAACAAAAGATTTTAAATAAAACCCTTACACAATGGTGCAGACTCAATGAAATGCATAAAAGGGCATTTAGAGTATTCCGTAGCACTATAAAATACGGTGACCAATTCTTTATAAGAGACCCAGAGAACTACAAATTATACTGGGTAGATCCTGCAAATATTGAGAAAGTAATTGTAAATGAAAGCGAAGGCAAAAAGATAGAAACATATTTTGTTAAGAATTTAGAGCCCAATTTTGCAGAAAATGTAGCAACAAGTGTAGCACCTTTACATGCTAGACCTTACGGTTCAGGGCAAGGTTTAACAGGTGTTATGAGCCCAGTGGGTACAAGTACAGGTAACTATTTAACAGGTGCTGTGGATGGTGTAGATCAGGGTACTCCAGTTGACGCAAAACACATTGTACATGTAAGTTTAACAGAAGGCATGGATCATGCTTGGCCTTTTGGTGTAAGTATTTTAGAACCCATATTTAAAGTATTCAAACAAAAAGAACTATTAGAAGATTCAATTATTATATACAGAGTTCACAGAGCACCTGAAAGACGTGTGTTCTTTATTGATGTGGGTAACATGCCACCACACAAAGCAAGACAATACTTAGAACAAGTCAAATACGAAGTACAACAAAAACGTGTACCAAATAAAAAGTCAGACGGTAGTAGTGTTGCTGATGCGGCCTACAATCCAATGAGTATGTTGGAAGATTACTTCTTTGCTCAAACGGCAGATGGTAGAGGTTCAAAAGTTGATACACTACCAGGTGGTGAAAACTTGGGACAAATAGATGACTTAAGATATTTTAACAACAAATTGTTAAGAGGTCTCAGAGTACCAAGTTCATACTTGCCTACTGGTCCAGAAGATGGAAGTAGTGTTTATAATGATGGTAAAGTGGGTATTGCTTATATTCAGGAATACAGATTTGCAAGATATGTAGAAAGACTACAGAAGCAGATACAGGAAGACTTGGATACAGAGTTTAAAATGTTCTTAAAATTTAGAGGTATAGAACTAGATAATGCAGACTTCTTTATTACATTCAACAAACCAATGAACTTTAGCAGTTACAGAGATTTACAATTAGATACTGAAAGAGCTAATTTATATAACACTCTAGCCGCTGTTCCGCATTTAAGTAATCAGTTTAAAATGAGAAAATATCTCGGTTTAACTGAAGACGAAATCAAAGATAATGAAGAACTATGGCGTAAAGAAAACGGCTATGAGAAGTTTGTGGACGATGGCAACAAGATGGATTTGAGAAATATTGGTATTAGACCCGAACCAGAATCAGCAGTAACACCAGGTGCAGATTTAGATTTTGGTGATTTACCTGCAACACCTGACAATCAAATAGAACCCACAGACATAAATACAGATGTACCTCCAGGAACACCTGGAACACCAGAGTTATAATATGAGATTAAATGAATTTTACAATCCTGAATTTGATGAGTTCCAAAAGCAACATCAGGACGACACACGAAAGCCAAAAATGACTCTGGAAACACTGGGCAAGTTAAGAAAGTCCAGAGAACTGCAAAGAGCAGAAGAGTTAGAACACGCAAAGTTTCAAAAAGTGATGTATGCCCCACCGGCACAAGAATCCGGCAGTTTTTGATAAATAAACTTGCATATCACATAAATTACACCAAAAACACTCAAAAAACACCGTTTTATACATAAAAACACAACATTACTATAAGTAATAAACAAGGCTCAGTGGGTATAACTGAGTATTGTTACGATATTGTAACGAAAAGACATTTTATTCGATTTAAGGAGGCCATAATGTCAGAATCAAGAAGTAAATTAGAAGAAATTCTTGAACTTCTCCTTGCTGAAGAGAATGAAAAAGCGGAAGAAATGCTTCATGAGTATGTTGTTGCTAAAGCAAGAGCAGAATATGAAAAAGTTCTAGACGAAGATTCATCTGAAGAAGAAGAAGTTGAAGAGTCAACTGAGTCTGAAGAAGAAGCAGTTGAAGAAGCAGAAGAATCTGAAGAAGAAGCAGTTGAAGAGGCTGAAGAATCTGAAGAAGAGGCTGTAGAAGAAGCAGAATTAGAAGTTGACGAAGTAATTGATCAAAGCAATGACTTTGAAGACGACATTCTTGCTGATGAAGAAGAAATTGAAGCCGACGAAGTAGGTGAAGAAGAAGGCGAAGAAGAAGGCGAAGCAGAAATGGACGGCGACTTGGAAGACAAAGTTGACAACCTAGAAGATGAGCTTGAAGATCTTAAAGCAGAATTCGAAAAACTACTTGCTGACGACGACGAAGAAGTCGAAGATGGCGAAGAAGCAGAAATGGATGCTGAAATGGGCGACGAACTTGATCTAGAATCAGTTGAATACGATCTAGACGAAGAAGTTGCTGATGAAGACGAAGTTGTTGAAGAAGCAACTAAACTTCAAGATAAAGCACCAGAAGTTTCTAAAAACGAAAACCCAGACAACAAAGAATCATCACTTACAAATGCACCTAAGAAAACATTTGTAGTTGACGGTCAAAAAGCAGGCATCGAAAACAAAGATGGCGGCGAAGGTAACATGGGTGACAACAAACCAGCAGATAACACACCATCAGACAACATTAACGTAGAGCCTAAAAAGGCATAATTGTACATTAACGTACTGATTGGAGTAAAAGATGGCTAGAAAGTTATACGAATATATGAGTCCTGAAGCGTCAGGAGTCCAAATTATGGAATCTAATGACGGTAAAGACTTATTTATGGCTGGATTATTCATTCAAGGTGATGTAAAAAACCAAAACGGTAGAGTATATCCCAAAGAAGAAATCCAAAAGGCTGTGGACAGTGTAAAAGAAAGGCTATCAAAAGGTGAAACTGTTATGGGTGAGTTAGATCATCCAGAAGAATTACAAATTAACTTAGACAGAGTGAGTCATATAATCACAGATATGCATTGTGATGACTCAAACGGTTTAGGAAAATTAAAAATCATAGAAACACCAATGGGAAATATTGCGAGAGCATTATTAAAAGCAGGGGCGAAACTGGGTGTATCAAGTAGAGGTAGCGGAAACGTTAACGAAAGTGGACGTGTAAGCGACTTTGATATAGTAACAGTAGACATTGTGGCCCAGCCCAGTGCACCAGATGCCTATCCAAAGACAATCTATGAAAGTTTATTTAATATGCGAGGCGGAGCTCAATTATTTGACACCGCTTCTGCATTAACACACGATAAAAGTGCAGAAAACCACTTGATGAAGGCTATCACTGGCTTCATCAATGAATTAAAAATAAAGTAGGAGACTACGATGGCAGTGAATTTTAAAGATCTACTTGAAAATGCGGAACTTACTGAAGAAGTAAAATCTGCTCTTC
>Ga0255761_10000357_pt1 | contig 42563 bp, 45 predicted proteins | sample 071ome_29_FD_179961 | JGI IMG/M metagenome (GOLD analysis project Ga0255761, IMG submission 179961) | Coastal salt marsh microbial communities from the Groves Creek Marsh, Skidaway Island, Georgia - 071407BT metaG (version 2) | ecosystem: Environmental > Aquatic > Marine > Intertidal zone >... | reverse complement strand
TTTTAACGAATAATACTTCTTGCTGTTCCATATGTCACCTTTATAAAGTTTGAAAATGTTTATATATATATCACATTTTTCATTTGACATACATGTTTTAGTAAGTAATATATACTATGTATGATGTCTGGGCTTCATATGTTTTATTGGTTTGATTGGAATGTTTGCCCCTGGTGAGAAATCGTCAGGGGCATTTTCTATTAGATGTTGTATCCTTTCATTATCCTGAGAACAACTCTTCCAAAGTTCTTAACAAACCAACGTTGATGTCTTGGATCTTGTGCAAGTTGTGCAAGCTCTCGAAGTGTATATCTTTCATCACCTAAAGAAACAATTGGGAATTCAACAATACTACCATCAGCCAAGTCTTGTGGAGACACAGATTCAACTTCGAATTGCATATTTCTAGCATTCTCTCGAAGTTTTTCAATCCAAGCTTTTGCTTCAGCTGCATCTGCTCTTCTTCTTTGTTGAATGATAGCCATTTGTTCATCGCTAGGAACTTCTTCCAAATGAGGACCTGGAAACATTTTCCAAAATATATCTGGAAGAGGTTCTTTTTGAGGAAGATTTTGCGGATTGCCCTTGAAAGGAAATTTGATAATACCTTCTTCTGATGACTCTTCATCATCATCATTTCTAGAACCAATAACGTTTTTAGATAAGCCCAATAAGGTAATCCCTACAATTGCACCAAGAACTTCTTTATTCATTTCTATGAACCTGCTTCAGAATTGTCATTTATGCCATTCTTTTCTTGCACATGGGCTCCTGTTCTAGAAAACTTTTCAAAGGTAGAAAACCCTAGTCCAGCAGCTGTAAGATACAGCATTCCATTGTATACAAATTCTTCAAGTTGGATTTGCATGAATACATTTACGAGAAATGCAATCATTAAGCAAAAGAAACTTAATATTGTAACGACTCTTTTTGATGATGTTTGACCATCAACGTCTGATAGCATGCTCTTCATGCAATTAAGTAAACCTTTCATTGTTATCTCCTAAATAGTTTTTTCTAAAATGGTTAGCCATTTTGGTTTCTTGAATATATTTCCACGCCCAGATTTTACTTGATTCATATGACCTGAACTAAATGGATTTCCATCACCTGGATATTTATATTTGACTGTTCTACCACGATCTGCCAAAGAACTATATCCAGATGTATAATCTTTCTTTAAAGACATGTAATTCTTTTCTTGTCCTTTCAATCTTGCGTTATAAGATGCATCATTCCAAGCTGTGTTGTTTTGAATACCGCCAAGACCTCCAACACTTGTAAGAAGAGTATTTCTCGCTGCTCTTTGGTCTCTCCAATCTGGATAGTATTTTTCGGCATCAAAAATCCCAACTACCTTAATGTAATAGGGTGGGGCTTCTCCAAACATTTGTTTGTGTAACTTTGAAAAAACCAAATCATATTTTTCAGGGCTACCATACCATTGTTGATACATGACTGCAATGTCTTGTGGCTCTAAAGCCCAATTTAACATCTTCATATGTACCATTCTTGCTTTTACTGCATCCAATGGATTGTCATAAATATAGGAGAACATTGGATCTCCTGTAGGAATATAAACAACCCTGAAAGCTTTCACAACAGAGTCATATGAAAACCCCAAAGGAATACCTTCTTTTGTATTATATATAACGTCTGTCTGTATTGGAACAAAGTATGCTGTATCAGGTGTTCCGTTCACCATAACAAACATTTTGCTCCATCTTTTTGTATCAGGATTCTTATATAAATCGTTTAGATCAGCCAAAAAGGTATTGATGTTTGATTTTTGAATTTTCTTTCTGGGCTTTCCAGGTCTGTTTGACTTTTCTCTCATCGATACATAATTTCCTGTTGGAGAAAATTTGCCCATTTTAGAGTCTTCTAAAAGTTTAATTTGTTCGAATATGGCTTTGTTTACACGAGTATCAATCTCAGACTGTGTTATGTTTGGATAGTTTTCTTTATACCACTCCGTAATTGAAGCTAATGTATCAGAAGGGTCTTTCTGCATTTTGATCGTTCTGAATTGTATCACACCCATTTCGAATTTTTGTCGAGTGACCTCTTCTTTGTCCATGATAGAAAACAACGCTTCTTCTTTTGGGTGAGGCGTACTATCCATTCTCAGCGTACTAGAAACAGCTATAGAGCCTTTAGAAGAAGAACTCTCTTTCATAAGTGCCGCTATAAGACCAGATGTTCCGCCAATAAGAGTTCCAGACATTACTTCACCGCCTTAGACAGCTTCACCAATTCTTTCTGCTGGGCTTTTGTAAACTTTCTTCCAGAGAATGGATTTTTACCTTTTTTTATCGATTCCTTAATGGAATTAGCTATTGCTTTTTTAGCAAATGTATATGAAACAGATACTTTTCTCATACTAAACCTCATTCTTCATTATAATAGCACACAAATATTTAAAAAGGATCAAACTCGTATTCCTTCTTGTTGTAGTGCTTGCTTGATTTCTTTATCTGGAACTCTGACCTTTCCAATAAATGCACTAAAATGTTTCTGAAGCTGCTTCATCATTTTTTGCGTTTGTACTTTTTGCTGTTTCACCGATGTTGAGTATGTTTGATTTCCAACGGTATTTTCAATCTCTTGTCTTTTCTTATCGATATTGCTTAAAACTTTATCTTCAATTGTATCAGGAATGGTAATGTAGTAAACAGTTACAGGGTTCTTTTGACCGCTTCTATGTGCTCTATCCTCTGCTTGTTCTTCATCTGTTGGATTCCAGTAGCGTTCTGCAAACATTACATAAGAAGCTCTATAAAGATTCAAGCCAACATTACCTGCTTTGTTTAAGATTAAGATATCGATCTTTCCATCCATAAAGTCTTTTTTGATCTTTTCTCTTTCTGTTCTACTGGTTTCACCTGTATATTTTTTCACAACAGCGTATTTACCATTTGGCTTTCTGTATCTAGACATTTTATCAGCGATCTGATTGATAACTCTGTGCTGTTCTGCGAAAACAAGTATAGGCTCTTTTCCACCTGTGCCTCGAATAAAATCAGATAACTTCTGGATAACCATTGGTGTTTTTAACATACCCATTTGGCGTTTTAAGTCCGTAAAGGCAAGCATGGCATCCATACCCTCATTGAAACTCTTTTCCAGCAACCATTGGCATTCTTGCTTTGCTTGTGCAAGTGCCCTTTTGGGTTTCATACCTTCTGATATGTGTTGTCGTGTTTTCGAAACAATCTTCTTAATGTAATTGTTAATTCTTATTTGCTTTATTTTCTTTGCAGCATCTTGCTCATAACTTTCATACAACCTCTTTCCAGCTGCATCGAGAGGTATTTTTATGATTTGTCTGGTCTTTGGAGGTAAGTCTAAAACTTGTGACTTTAATCGCCTTATCATATAGCAAGAGAATGCTTTACGCATATCACCATTTTCTTCAACAGAAGGCTTCATAATGATTTTACTGGAACCATCAGAATAAGACATCGTTATACTATATCTCTCGAATATACCACCTATATTACCTGTTACAGATGTCTCCATTGGACAATAAGGACTCCAAGATTTTGGACCACTCATCTTGTAGGATTCTAGTTTTTCTAAGAAAATCTGTGGGTTTGGAAATCTATTTGGATCTAAAATATGAAACTGAGCCCACAAATCTTTAACACCATTCTCCATAGGAGTACCTGTAAGCATCAAAACAAATGGTGTTCTTGTACCCAGCTGTGTTCCTGATCGAGATCGACCACTTCCTGCATTTTTAAGCATGTGGGATTCATCAAATATAACCATTTTAAATCCTGATCCAAGCAAGAACTTTTCATTTCGCCTCATTGTTTCGTATGTGGTGATTAAAACATTGTTCGGACCTAGTGAAAGTTTTTCTCTGTTCTTACTTCCAATCATTACTTGAACTTTAATCTCAGGAATCCATTCATTTATAGATTCTACCCATTGAGAAACAACGGATGCAGGACAAACAATCAAAGCAGGCAAAGGGTGTGGAATTGTTTTTTCTTCCATAGCGAGTTTTATACAACCAATGGCTTGAACAGTCTTACCAATACCCATTTGGTCGCCAATCATTGCTCTACCGTTGGTTGCTCTCCAAAAGGAAACCCCAACAAGCTGATATGGTCTAAAAGAAAACTTAGATCCTTTGGTTTTATATCCAATCAACGGTCTTGCCATTGATTTGATAATGTTCACTTCTTGTTTGTCTACAATTTTCTTTTGAGAACCAATTTTAGAAACAGTAAGAGCCATTGCACATCTAGGATTTGCATCTTTGTCAAAATAAGCCCTACGTATAGCCATAGATACTTCTGGTCGTAGTTTTTCGATTAGTTTTGCAAATACCACCAAGTCTTTTAATTCTATTTTAAACCGATATCCAGCTGATTTTGGTTGTGTTGTTCGAACATCATATAAACCCATAGATGCAGGAATGGAAAACTTTCCACGAAAATCATTGATGTTCTTAGAGCCTACATGATTAAAGTACACCCATTTTGACTTTAAGTTAATATCTGCCAACTTTGTTGCAACTATAGATTGGTTTCCAATGGAAAAACGAAAGTCAGACATTTGAAAGATAAGACAACCATATGGTATTTGCATAATTGAAGCTGCAGCCATACCAAGTCTTTTCTTCATTGCTCCAGAATAACCATATTTTGACCATCTTACAGCATGCATTTGATCGTTTAGTTTGGATTCATACAAGAAAGTAGAAAACTTTTGTAATAAAAAATCAGCATTGATCTGCATTTTCGAACCTGTTTCTATGTTTTTATTTGTACCTATAATAACATATAACGATTCGTAAAGTATTGCAAAGTTTACAGTTTCGAGAAGTCTGCGTATCCAAATTCAGGATCGACTTCAACAACTTTCCAACCATCTATCCTTGTTGGGTTGTCTTCATCTGGTAAATTCAATATCTCGATTTTTTTCATCTTTTGAAGCATATCCCAAGTAGAACTTTGGTGTGCTCCAGGATGGTAAATAATAGCATGTTTCGCAAGGGCGATATACAACTCGTCAACTTTTTCGTGCCACCTAGCCCTGTCGTTCTTGTTGGATAGCGGATCACCTTTATATTTCTCTCTTGGAACAAGTTGGTGAGAGTTATGAAGAATAAATGGATCATGTATTTCTAAATCTTCCAACTGTTGTGAAGCTCTGTGATACACAATTCTTCTTTTCTCTGCTGGATATGGATGGACACCAAACATATCAAACCAAACAACATGCAGTTGCATATCTTCCCAACCATGAAGTTCAAGTACGTGCCAACTTTTCCAATCTTCATTCTCAAATTTTTTATCTGCAAAGAACAATGTTCTTGCTTCAACACATAGTTTATATGCATGCGAGTACAACCAACCATTGTCTTTATTTGGCTTTTCCCATCTTGAGAAAAATATTCTACCTGGATATTCAATCATACTTATCTCCATATAATATATTTTTTATATGTTAGGTATATCAAACATACAAGCAATATGCAAGTTCTTGAGTACTTTTGTGCTATTATACTTATATACGAAAATAGGTTTAATATGAATACATCTCTTCTTACAATTGCCTCTATTGGCATATTGCCTTTTATCAAAAGATTTGCTCAAAATAGTGCAAACACATCACCCTCTCCACTAAACCCTAATTTTTGGGAATGGTTTGGTTATTCACATGCAGCTGATGAAGATGGCAAACCTTTGGTTCTTCTTCATGGTACAAAATCACCTGAACCATTTGAACAATTCAAAACAGATATGCAAGGAAAAGGAATTACTTCAATGTTCTTCACGAATAATCCACATATCGCACCTGCCTACACAGGTAGATCTGGCTCGGTATTTCCAGTATATTTATCCATGCAAAACCCTATGGTTTTTGATTTCTCTAAGCAAGATCCTGTATATTGGAGCAGTATACCCATTAATGGAAAACACTATTCTACAGATATTGTTGTAAAAAATGTTATGCGGTATCCAGAGTATGATGGTGTAATCTTTAAAAACATTCTTGATTTGGGACCAAATGTCTTTCGTAACAAAGAAGTTATGAAGAAAATAAAAGGATTGTCGGAAAAGCAAGCAAGAGGCTTATTGGCAGCTGATGTATATGCTGTATTTAATCCAAATCAGATAAAATCAATATACAATGATGGTGGCTGGAGCAAAGACACAAACAACATGTATCGATAGGATAACAGATGAACAAAAAGAACAAAGGCAATAAGTACAATAAATTCCTAAATGGAATAAAAAAGGGATCTATGTACAAAGACTTAATGAAAGAAATAATGTCAGAAGATATGAAACTATTGGCTAGGGCAAACAGCAGGGTTATGCTGAAATACTTGAAAGGAAAGAAAAAAGATTCTTATAAAAAAGAATGATTTTAGAAGTCACCACCGAAATGTACAATTTCAGAAGCTGCAGGGCTTCCCTCTCGTTGAGAAATAAGTTTAATCTCTTTTATGCCATCCCAATTCCAAATACAACCACTAGAGACATCCCAAGGATAATACCAGTCTATTGTCATTCTTGCACTTCGAATATAAGGTGCAATCACAATACCTGCATACTGATCTACAATTTCTTGCCAACGAATATGAGATTCGTCTCTACCTCTATATGCTTGGGTGAAATAAATCAGGTCTTGGTGGGTTGACAATTTTAAAATTTCTGAAAAGTTTGGAGTGACTTCATAAATATAGTTTTGACTATACAACCAATTTTTCGCTTCACTAGACATCCAGTCTATCCAACTGTACCCCTCTGCTATCCAGAATCCTCCATTGGTTATTTGTGGATCATATTTAGAAACAAATCTAGGCTTAAAACTAGACCGCTCCTTCGATATAACACTCATGTTTCGAAATGAATGCATAGGTCTAGACATTGTTGCGTAAAACTTTTTTGGGTCTAATTTGGGAATAAAAGGAGCTAAAACTTCCCTTCTTTGCTCTTCTGTAGATTCCCAAGTAGCATCCCTTCCATATTTGTGTCCCAGTCTTTCTATCAGTAAGTCATTTGCATCTATACCAGACACTGGGCTTCGACCAGATCCTCTATTGTAAATGGATTGTGTTTTTAAAAAGTTTGAATCTTCATTTTCACTTTTTGAACCCATTTTTTTTGCCACCATTGTAGCACCTATAATAGCAGTAAGATAAGTTATATATTCTTTACTATTTTTCTTAAACATTTTGGAGACCTAAAAGATATGAGTGCTAAAAAAATAGCCCCACATGGAATGGGGCTAAAAGTCTTAAAGAATGAGGATGGTACTTTTTCTTTTCCAGGAAATGAACACCGTTTCAAAACCATAGAAGAAGTTGTTGCGTACATTAAGAAAGTTCGTTTCTTTCAGCAACAATCCCACAAAAGGCGTTAACCTATCTTTGGTCTTCTAAATGGAGAAAATGGATCGTAATCTCTACCACTACCTCTACTCCACTTTCCTTGTGGATTCATTGGATCGTGCTTAAATGTTCCCTTTCCAGACATCGGATCAGAAGAAGATGTTGATGCTCCATCAAACTTACCTTGTGGGTCCATAGGTGTGTATCCATCTTTCAAACGACCTTCACCTGCCATTACATTTGCATTATCGTCTAAACTAGGATCAAATTTACCAGCAATTCTTGTACCCATGATTGCTTCCATTCTTCTATAGTCATCTTTGTTAGTGGTGTACCATTCATTCCATTCTTTTTGGTTATCTGATGTTTCACCAAATCTTGCATCAGTGTAGGAACCAGCACCAGCATATTTATTGATGAAACCGTTTCTAGCTAAAGATTTATCCGCTTCAACTTCCCAAGGTGCAAGTTCAGAGTTTCTTTGGTTCCAAGCCAAAAATGCATGTGGTGCTGTTACCTTTTGACCACTTCCTGCTTGTGGAATAGCCCAAATAGCACCTGATCCACGTCTCTTATCTAAATGTTTCTTTCCGAACCAAGCAGCTGCAACCGCTCCAAGAGCTAAAAGAATCTTATTCCTGTTTTCCATAATGAACTCCAATATGTATAAAATTATTTAATGTTCGGCAAAGCGAATGTAGGTGCGAATGGGTTAGAACTAGAACTCGTACCTGAAAACTTTCCTTGCACGTTAGGCAGTTTAGTACCATCCTTAAAACCTGTTCCACTCATAGCACCAGAGGTATCTTCGCTATCAGAAGTAAACTTTGGAGCAACTTCTCCCCATCCGCTGTATCGTTCCATTTGCTTTTCCCAATCTGCCCAAGCCTTTTCTGCTGCTTCACTTTCATATCGTGCAGCTGCTTCAGGAGTATATCCACGTTCACTGAATTCATCGAAGTATTCTTGGAAAGTGTATGGTTCTCCAGACCTTAGAGCAGCTTCTTCTGTTTGTTCTTCCAATTGTATCAACTTGTTGTTCGCTTCAGTGATTTGAGTTTGAAGGTCAGCAATTTGACCAGATACAGAAGTAACTTGAGCTTGCATTCTGGTTTTCTGTGCTTGTGGAAGTGTTCTATTGAGAGCAGTTAATCTATTTTCCGCTGCCTGAAGTGATGTTTTCGCTGCATTAAAATCATTTGTGTAATCATCAACAAGGTCGGCAGATAACATTGGATCTTGAAGTGATATCTCTAGACCTTCCATAGTATTCTTAACATCGCTAATCTGTGCTTGAATAGATGCTGCTTCCTGCTGAACTTGAGCCAGAGTAGCATAGATTGCATCTGCACCAAATGTATTGTCTGTAATTGTTTTTCGAATTGATTGCAATTGAGTTTGTTTAGCAGACTTTTGCTGTTGTAGTGCTGTAATCTTCGCTTTTTGTGATTTTTCTGCTTCAGCATATGGATTACTTGGATCAGATTCCCACAATGTAGAATCAATTCTTCTATGTTTAGGAGCATTTTGCTTAAAGGAGAAAAAGATGTCATCTTGCTCTTCCGTAAATCCATCAGTCCCCTTTGGTGCTTTGCGTGTTGGAGGGGGGAAGTAAGGTCGAGATTGAGAACCACGCTTGCTTCTTGATGCAGCAACCGCAAAGGCTCCGATTCCCAAAAGCAAACCAGCCAACGTTTTCTTATCTATTGTACTCATGATAGTATTCTCCTAAAGACTTATGTATATAATAGCCTATCTTTTTAATTTTTTTGATGCTTGTTTTAATTTTTCTGCAAGTTCAGGACAGCTGTCTTCTAATTCTTCTCGCACCTTTTGACGAAAAACACAGTGCTTGCTCCAAACTTCTTTATTGAAATCTTGATTCAAACTTTCAAAAGGATCTCTGTTGAATTCAAAAGAATCGGAATACAACGCACCTTTTTTAATCTGAATCTTTGGTTTTTTAAATTGATCTCCTGTAAGATCGACTTCCATATGGCATAACTTGTTCCAATAATGTGGAATACCACCAATCTGTCCAGACATAATCTTGCCACCATACATATCTTGAACAATCAAAGAAGCCAACATACAGTGCCCACTTGACATGGAATTGTTGTTACATGTCCCAAAAGCAGTATCACAAGAAAAAACTTTATCCATCGCTTTACGAACTTTGTTTAACTCTTTTCTAAGTGCAGACTCCACTTTGCAACTGTGATCAACATTTCGTGAGCCCTTTGCTTTCGCTTTCTCAAAGGACATGTCTTTATAGTCGCCTATAGCAGCCCCAAGAATGTATGTTGCTTGAAAACCAGTCTTACTAAGGGGTGAACGCTTACCATCTTCCCCAATAAGCTTTACAGACATCTTTATGGCTTTCTCTGTGGGCAGTCCATCTTTTGTTAAATACCCATACAACTCAGATTCGTATTTTGCCTGCTTCAGTGCTGCATTTAACAAAGTACCACTAGAACGAGGAACCTTTTTTCTGCTTTTTGGCAATTCACGAATGAGCTTTTGATAAATCTTGACTGTTTTATGGATTAACTGCGTATACAGAAACCCATTGTCTATCATGTAGGCAAACTCTTGAATATATTTTGGTTTAGAACGATACATACAACACCTTATGCTGCTTTTTTCTTTAGTTTTTTCAACAATACTACTGCACCGATAATGCCAAACACCAATGAGGCAGAGAAAGCATGTTTCTTTACAACAGACCTACTCCCCATTTTGTCGCATACATCAATCCAATTGTTGATTTTATCTTTATGATCTTGATATTCTGGCTTGTTTTTTATATCAACCAAGAAAGACTTGCACATAGAAATGGAAATCATTTTCAGATTGTCATAAGCGGAGTCTAGAAACTTACTCATTTCAGAAACAAGCGAGTTTGAAATCATTTTATTCGGAGTGTCCAAAACAACAATGTTTTTTGAAAATTGTTGTAACCACAATGGAGCTGATACACCCATATCTTGAACATCTATGGAGCAATCCAAATCCATTCTAATCCTTGCAGTCGATAAAACTTTTGCCCAACACATTGAAAATACTTCTTTTTGCTTTTGCGTCATCTCATATTTTGATGAAGCATTTACACGAATGATACTTTGAAGCAAATGAAATGATTTATCCCAAGTTGAACAAAAATGAGCCACCTTATTGTTTTGAACTTTCCCAATATATCGAATACAAGTTTGTTCGATGTTTTCTGGATCTAAACCAAAAAGCCTATTCAGCCAAGACAAGTCATTATCACAATGACTATCTATCTTAATCGTACCCTTTACAGCTGGAATACAGAAAAACATATTGTAGTCGTTGGGTAGATTTAGATATTGCTTTTCTGCTTTATACAATGAGCCTGTATTCAACTTGTAAAAAGGCAACATACCTTTGCTCAAGTCATGTGCTAAAACATTTTCTTCACAAACTACAATATGGGGATTTGAAAGAAGAACACGCAATCTTGGTGTGGGTATCTTCTTTTCTATCGTTCTAGAGAAAGCATCTAAATATACGTTTGACATTCTTATACCTATAATAAACCCAATGCAAATCCGATTGCAATTGGACCAATCAACTTCATGTTGTCTTTTAATTTACTCTCGTTTTTGCTTCCAACTTCTTCATGTGAAGAAGGTATCATTTTTTTAAGCAACTTTTGAGATTGCTTGTCAAATATTACAACTCTATTGGCAATCCAAAACTTCAATTCATGTTCTGGATGTGCTTTGATAATTTTAGACAATGCTTTCACTTCTTCAGATGACTTGTTCTGGAACGAATACATCTGAGCTGCTTTCGCCCAAAAGTATGGTACTTTAGACGCATCACCAATTTTCTCAAAGATAACAGCAGATAATATCTGAGATTTTTGATTGGGATTCTTTTCTAGTCTTCTGGCTTTCTTGATTAAACCATATAGGCTTTTTTGCAAAGCATCTTGGTAGGCTCTCTTCATTTCTTGTCTGTTTTCAACATACTCACCCAAGCTAGACGATGGTGCTTCAAACGATACTTTCTCTGGAGATAACTTACCCAATGCAACCGCAATACCCTTAGCCCAATCTTTTGTTCCATATTTTTTGCCATCGTTTTCGACTCGAACAACCATTTTGCGAACAATAGAATTGTTGATTAAATGGATTAGTCTATTTTGAACCCAATCTGTATTGCTACGAACTCGCATAGAAACATTTGGAGCCGACAACTCAAAATATGGTTCCATGTCGGAATCTTTTAATGATTGTAGTGCCTTACAAAAAGATGGAACAAATTCTACAGGGATACCCACACCACTTGCGACACCAGACCAGAAATCCCATACAGGAGCTGTGTTTTCTACTTTTTCCGCTTTAAATACTTTTTTGGATAAATCAATATCTGCTGATCCGTTTTTCTTTTCAAAACACAAAGGAGATAAAGCTTTTCTGATTTTTCGAACAGATTGTCCTAACATATGTTTATCACAATCAGAATGAGAATACGCATCCCCAATATCCCTGATCTGCTGTGGCAAAGGAGCAAGCATATCTTTCCACTTTCCTTTCTTATCTAAAGCAATTGCTTCTTCGGCAAACGCTTCGGCACGTAGTAGATGCTTACGAATACAGTCTGGACAATGCTTTCCAGGAGCACTTAAATGATCTTCGAGCAATACAAACTCTTTACAAACTTCTTTTACATTGAAGATTGGATTAAAAATATCTAGTAATTTGTGCTTTTGTTCACTCATACCATCTTCTCCATATCTGTTTTTGTCATTTGAGAAGCGATCCATACGCCTAAAATAGCACCCAAAGGAGCAAGTACATAAGCCATTTGGACTTTTTTATATCTAGGCATTCTGGTTGGAACACCATTACAGCTTCCAATTCTATTTAAAGAAGGTTGATCGTGAACTTGTGCTCTCAATGTATCAACGACTTCTGACAAAGGTTTTTTTGTAACACCTTTTTTAATAAACAACTCTGCTAAATCTCTATGAGGCTCTTTTGAATGACAAATAAATTTTCCAAGCTGAATGGCAGACATATTTAACTTTGGCAATAGAACATCTTTTACCCATTTCCTTTCTTGTGGATATGTGGCTTTGTGTTCATCGGAGCCTTTCTTTAATTCAGATGCAAGAACTTCTGTTAATCCCTCTGCCAAAAAGCGATTCAAACGATCTGCATTGATACCTGCTTGATGAATAAGCTCATGAAGAGTTGTCCAAGGTGCTGAATCCAACACATAGATATTTTTGGAGACATGAAATCCAACGACACCGAGCGTATCATCTTTGTTCCAACCAGATCTCCTCATTACATCAGTCATTCCACTTTGATCAACGACATGACATGTGAAGTCTTTCATCTTCACATCCAATGCCCTTTCAATTCTAGGAACAAACTCTGATTCTTTATAACATCGTTCAACTTTCATTTTAATATCCAAATTGTTTTCTTATTCTATTTTAGCATAGGAACTTTCGAACAATACTTTTTTAGTATACCTTTTATGCTTGTTTTCTTTCCTTTTGAGCTTTTAGATATTCTATCAAAGCACTTTTGTGATAATCCACCAAAATCAAAAACAACCCAAGTACCTGCTTTTGCATCTTCATATTTTTTAGACCTTTTAACCCTAATTCCTATGTTGTTTTCTGTTGCATCGATCAAAGGAACACCTTTATCCCAACCATACTGAAGAACCAAAGCCAAACCAGGAGTTGTTTTTTTCAGCTGCTCAATCGCAATCCTTGCTCTTTCTAGATAGATATAAGAATACTTATTATTGATGGAACAAAAATTATTAAATTCATCAACAAACTTATTTAAGTATTGTCGAATAGGTATTGGGCAATAGTTTGGAACATCAACATATTCTCTTTCTATGAAGAAATACTTTGTGGTTCTTTTTTTTACACCAAAGACATTAAATATCTTTGTGGTTCCTGACAATAATTTTGGATTTTTTCTTTGTGATTCTTTCCAAAACAAAGCGGAACCACCTTCTGTCGGATCTCTTGTTATTTTTAGAACATTTCCATTTGTTAATCTATACGCAACACCCCAATGACCCTCACCTAAACTCATAGAAATAAAACCGTTCTCGGTTCTTAAGATTCTTGATTTTATTTTCTTTTCTATTTTATGTAGGTTTTTGGCAATCATACTCCGCATATTTTGATCTGGAGATTCTTTAACCCTACTCTTTCTTCTTCTTTTGCTTCTGGAGCCTGCTACGATAAATCCAAGTTTCTTTCCCTCATGATCAATAGCATAACGAATCGTTCCCCATTCTTCGAGGTCAGTGTTTAGAAATGTTGCTCTTCTTCTCATTATTTTGTTCCTTAAAAAGGTTGTTTAGGTCTGAAACAATATATTCTATAGAATAGCTTATTTTTTCACAAGAATTGCATACTCTTTTTCGATATCTCCAATCGAGATCTTTTTTGTTTCTCACTGCAGGTATATTTTTGTTTACCCAAACTTTTGCCCTAGTGGAACATTTCATTCTGGTATCAACAACTCTCGTTTTTTCATTGCAATGTGGACATTTCACTTTTATCACCTAGTTCTTTGTTGAAGCAAGTAAATCACTGTTTCTCTTTCACTTGCTGTAGCCATAAGAAAATCATCCATACCTAATGACAATTCATCATCATTCTTTAATTCTTGGTATACAGATTTTACAGCTGAAGCAAAGTGATTTTCCATGTCCAACCCACGCTGAAAAGGATTTTGACTTTTATAACGATCAAGAAAACCATTAAAGGCATCTCTCATAACATCTTCGGATAAAATCATTGAGTCGTATGCCACTATCTTTTCTGCCAGTGTATCAATTTGTGCGTCAATAACAGTGGTATATAACCTTTCAAACAAAAGATGATCTGCATAATATGGATTCCCAGAAACCATCCAATGAGAATTCCAATAATTCCATTTCAATGCACGTAAAATACCAAGTAATCCTGCAAGCATTTTTAAGTTTTTGCTTGAAACCTTGTTCTGTTCTTTAAACATTATTATCCCTAAAAAAAAGGGAGAGGAAGATAAATTCCTCCTCCCCCAGTGTGGTTAAGTTAAAAACTTAATGGATTACTTATTACCAACGACCACGATTGCGGCTTCCGAAACGATTTCCACTTCCGATACGGTTTGTAGAACCTTTTTTCTTAAGACCGAATTGGACCAGAAGATTCTCACTTGCAGTTGTAACAGTTGTCTTGCCACGAAGTTGATTAAGTTTCGCTTGGTAAATTTTATTGAATGCTTGGCTGTTCAATGCATATGGATACAGAGAACAGAAGTATCTATTTCTCAAATCATGTGCTTGAATAGGAGACCATTCAATAGACTCAAGATTACCAAATGCGTCCTTAATAGGTCGTCTCATGTATGGCTTTCCTGTAACGACTTCACCTGCACTGTTTTTATAACTGTAATCGTCTTGACCCAACAAAGCCTTTTGGGAATGAGGATACTGACGAGTAGCGACATTAGCTGTCATATCAGTATAAGTTTGACCTCTGAAGATAGGCAGTTCAAGCAAATCACCAGGAGTCAAGATCGCCATTGTAGGAGTATTCATAGCGTTCTTTTCCATAGTGTACTTTGGAGTAAACCCTACAAAGTGAAGACCTGCTTTATAACCGACAACATCTTTGTTTCGACAAGAAGCATCGAATTTCGCTGCACTGAACATGTCTTTCAACATCCCCAATTGCTTTTCGTATGCTTTTCGTTGATCTTCAAAGTTCATTGAAGGCTGGATAGAGGCAAGGTATCCTTGACAAGTGCTAGAGAAACGAGTGAACAAACGTTGCATGTAATCAACAATGGCTTGAGCACGAGCCTCTGCTTGTTGGTTGGTCATTGAACGACAGTTTGCAGGAAGAGACTCAAGAACAACGTTAGGATCAACAACATCTTTCATGATTTGAGGTATGTTTGTTGCACCCATCAAGTTGTCCAACTTTGCTTTTACCTGAGCAGCTGCCATGATAATGTTCAAGTCAGAACCGTAGTTGATGAAGTTTTGAGCCATCATTGGGTTACTAGGCATGTAGAACTTAACAACACGATCAACACGATGCTTAACAGCTTCAACACTATCTCCAGTCAACAACGCATAAGCATCGTTTTGAGCCTTGACTGTCGCACCCATATCGCCTTCTGTCTTCTTAGAAGCAATGTCGTAAGCAACCTTCAAGTTCAACTTGAATTGTTTGTTTGCTGCAGCAATCAAGTATGCAAAGATTTGCAGAGCACGTTCTGTACTTGCACGTCTTGCTTGAACCAAACCATTTTGTACTGAATTAACAGCAGATTTTGCATTTGCAAGATCTGTAATAGTAACTTCAGTTGCAATTGGAGTGGTGGTATCATCAAGAGGAAGAGGGGTAGTCGTATAAGCCTTACCTTCTTTCTTACGCTTTGCTAATTCATCTGCAGTAACAGTCAAAACTGGAGAAACAAGGTTGAAGATTTTCTGCAAGTTGAAAACAACTTGGTCAGTAGTCATTCCACCATCTTTCAATTGTTTAACTGATTTTGCAACGTCATTTGCCTGATCAAGTTGATTAGAAATATTTGAAATGGTCTTAGAGATGATCATTGACTTGTATTTCGCATCACGAACACGAGTAACATCACCATCAACCAATGCTTCGGTCAATGCACCAATTCTAGGAAGAGTATCTGCTTGAGAGCGAACAGTCTTCAAAGACTTTTCAATAGAGCGGTATGCTTTTTCATCAATACCACCATCTTTCAATGCACGTCTTGCTTTGATGTATACATCTTGAAGTTCTGCAGCGATGGCTTGACGAGAGTAAAGTCTACCCTGTTGTACATCTTCACGAATAGAGATCAAAGCATCTTGCTGTTTTCTGATTAACTGATTTTTTGTTCTGTTAATAACACTTGTTTCACCAGAAGCGACCTTACCTTTAATAAAGCGTAAAATTGCTTTCAAAGCCTCTGTTGCACCGCTTTTGGTGTTGGCTGATTCTATACTCAAGCTTGAGATAACAGAAAGAGACGTTTCGAACTTATCAGAACCAAGTTTGGTAACTTTACCATCGACATCTCTTTCTGTAGCAGTTCCAATCTTTGGAGATCCAGCATCTTTATATTCTTTTGCTTCCGCACCAGGAATTGGATACAAGAAAGTTAAAGAACCATCAATCTTGTCGCCATTTGCAAGTTCTCCGTTCTGGTCTAACATAACATCAGCAATACCTTTTGCCATGTTGATCGCATCACGAACTTTTTCAGATATGTAGCTAGGAAGTTGATCACCATCATCTACACCATATGCTCTAGATACTTGATTTAAAAGACCCAAGATAGAGTTGTCCAATTGTCCATAGTAACTTGAAATCAAAGCACGAACAGGTCCAGCAGCAATATTTCCAGTATCAAGAAGATCTTTTACATTATCATATTGGACAAAACTCTTGTCAAACATGTTGTAGTTTTGAGGAAGAAGTGATTTGAATTTATTGTAAGAATCATCACTTTGCTTGACAGCATATGGGAACAAACTGTGTTGGATGTTTTGTAATGATTTTTCATCTTTAGATGTTTGTTTGTCCACACCTTTTAGAACGTCAAAAATACCACCACTCAAATCAAGTTGTTCCATCAACTGACGATCTTTTTGATCTTGCTTATCAATGAAACGGAAATCTGGAAGTTCAATCAGACCTTCATCTTGGTACTCTTGAAGTTTTGCTTTTACTTGCAAACGACCTTTTTGCTTTGCAACATATTCTTCAAGACGAGCACCTGCTTTGCCTTTCTTGAAAAGACCTGGGTACTGTGCGTGATAGTGTTTGATGAACTGTTTTGCACCTTTTGCTTTGCTAGAGCCATAAGAAGGAGCGTCAGTATAAGAAGTCATAGATGGATCACGAACGATTACATCATTGTCGATAAGGTAGTAAATCGTTCTGATTTTATTCCATTCAGACTTACTAATACCTTTAGGGGGGTTCTTAGATAAAGCCATTGCTTTCTCCTGTTTTTAGTTAAAAAATCAATATAGTGAATGTGAAATTCATTCTATTTATTAATAGCACATATATTATGATAAAAGTTCAAAAAAGTTTTCTTATATGATCAATAACAAATTATATATCATAATACTATTTTGAGCCTAGATATTCTTTCAATGCATTTACAATCTTATTTTGCTCTGGTGATCGCAATTCTTGAGGTAGTACAGTGTATCTTTCCAACTCATGCGTAATATATGTTTGCGGAATTTTTTTTCCAGCTTTGATCGCAAAATGTTGTCGCAAGACCTCTTCTACATCAGATTTTGAAAAGCTACCAGATTTTGTAAAGTCCTTTACAAGACCAACTGCAAGTACCAACCCTAGTGTTGTCAATGCTTCTTTATTCACGATAATCTCCTATCTTTTTCTTAATTTCGGTATATTTCTTGTTGGCTTATAAAACTCAAGAGGTTTTCCATTGATAACAACTACTTTTATATCGGATGCCATAAAGAATTGAAGTTCTGGATTTTTATACTTCCCCTTAAATATATCAACATAACCACCGAACTGTACTGGAAGATACGTCATTCCAGTTTCAAACTGTCCTGGTTGATGCCATTCTTTTGACGCTTCAGAGTCATATACATAGAATGGCATATCGATAATAGAATCTTTTTGGTGTGACTTCAAAACCATATCTCTCAGAATTGACCTTATTTTGGGTTCGATTCTTCTCACAAAGTTATTTATTGCTTCTCTAGACTTAAGACGCATAAAATAGTTTCTCTCATCTATTTCTGTTCCCTTTTTAATGTGAATTTGAACATCAATACGATAAAAATCTTCCGAATACTCTCCTTGAGCTTCTTGGGGCATAGAGCCATCTGTAAACCAAGTTTCTATCGTGATAAAGTCTACTTCATCCCCAAATCCAAGTTCATCACCAGTTATGAGGACCTTTTCAAACTCAATTGGATCTTGTCCCCACTCATCTGGATAGGATTTAACTACATACTGTAGATACAATTGAACAACTTTGTAGTCTCGCCTTTCAATCTTAGCAAAAGAACCCTTATGCTTCGATGCAAAACCTAAAGCAGCTGTACCCAATACCGTTAAAAAAGCAGACTTATTCATGAATTACCTACACTTTCTTCCATACGACTAAGGGGTCTAGTAATACTATGTGTTGACCATCTGTAGCCAAGTTTCTATCGTTAAAATCAACTCGTTGTTTATATACCTTTTTTGACTTTATAAAATCTCTAAAACTTTTTAGTTCATTCATTACACTTTCAAACTGTTTTTTAGCTTGCACAGACATTGGTATGTCTGGCTTTACATCAGATTCATCATATTCTTCATAAGTATAAATACCTTCTTCAACTTGCATAAGGAAAGAATTTTTAGTTGCACTATTAACATCCTGATATTTTGGAGACTTATACATCTTATACTTTATGCTGTTTAACGATATTTCATCAATATACTCGATTTTCGGAAGATGCTTTACATCATTATTTCTTACAAACTCAGCCAATAATTCTTTTGAATAGTCTTGCTCATTGTCTGGCATGTTAGCTAATTGAAGAAGATAAACATACTTCTCATCCTCTGTTATAAATGCAACAGTAAAAAAACCGACTCGAAAAAAATGAACATTTTCTCCATTTAAAAAAGTGATACTGAAAACGTCTTTTGACCATTCAGAAGCCCATTCTTTATTAATCAGTTCATTTAGTTTCTCTTTTGACATATACCTAGACAAAGAACCTTTACACTTCGATGCAAAACCTAAAGCAGCTGTACCCAATACCGTTAAAAAAGCAGACTTATACATTATTTCACCCTTCCCAAACCATATGCACTAAGGATGTCTCGATCACTATCAACAAAGTAAGGATAAGCAATCATTTCGTCTGCCCATTTGTCTGGAACTTCACAAATCGATTTTATTTCACTAGAAAAACGGTCCCTGAACAAACCCCAGTTAATATCTGCATTTCCTGAATTTGAATCGGTATGGATCGTTAGCTTACTTGGATCATATACTCTAACCTCTGACATCGCCCCCATTCCAATCATCGTATTTTGTGGGGTTGGCTTAATATCTGTATCAAGCCATTTGTACTGACCAATATAAGTTTCTCTACCCCAATTCAAAGCAAAGCAGTTGTTGTACTGAGATCCTTCCACTGAATCTGTAGTTATCCACCCCAATTCGTTTAAATCAGAAGACCAATGTCTAATTGCAGATTTATCTAAATAGCCAAAATTATAATATCCCCAAGGGTCTTCAAAACAAATTCTAGGTATGCTAGAAGTTGTACAAACAATACCAATATCCGCTATATCCAAACCAACAAAATCTTTTGCTTGTGTACCAAAGAACAGTGGATCGTAAAAAGTTTTTGTCATATTTCCCATGCTGAGCAAGTTTTTGTATAGCCCAGTCATATATTCTAGGTATCCTTCCTCTCTATACTGAACCCATTCTGGCTTGTCTTCGAATAAATCAGGGTGAATGAAAACTCTTGATGACCACTCGTTATTAGTAGATTCAACATCTTCAGCAACGACATAATCATTCAACTTGTAACCACCAAGAAATTTCTCTAACTCTGGAATTTGGCTGAAGTCTTTGATTTGATAATCAGAATAGCTCTTCAGCCTGATAAAATCATTGTCATAAAGCTCAGCCGCCCTAAGATTAAACTTCGAATTGAATTCTTTAATAACATTTTCAGATGTTCTGTCTAATCTCGGAAGTATCTTACTATGAGCAAAATTGCACAAATCCATTGCAGTGATTTCCCTGTTGGCTATTCTCCTAAATACATTCAACCCAACAACAACAGCAACAGCCACTCGATAATCAGCAGTCATAGATACTGCTTTATCTGTACCACCACCAGTAGCTGTACTGATTTGCCCTGAAACAAGTTGCTTTCTCGTTTTGATACGATTTTGGGACATTATCTTGCGATAAGCAGTTGTTCCATGCCACAAAGGAGTCTTGGTATTCCAAGGAACTCCTGAACAAGTCATTGTTTTATCTTGACTTCCAGAGCCTTTACGCTTTGATGCAAACCCCAAAGCGGCAGAACCCAATATCGTCAATAAAGCAGACTTGTTCATGAAATATCTCTTTATTCGTAGTAGAAATCGTCATGTTGTTCAAAGAAAGCATCACCTTCATATTCGTAATCATCTTCTTTCTTTGATACAAAGTTTTTAACAGCTCCAGCTGCAACGATACCTGCAATGACAGCCAAAGGAGAAGCAAGCCCACCAAGCATAGGTTCTTTTTCTACTCCTGCGACATTAAATGAGCCGATTTGTTTTACAGATGGTCCACCACGTTCCCACAGCTTACAACCAAAAGTATTCTCTACCATTGGTCCATTACCCCAAGGCATTGGCATACCCATCTGAGCACGTTCTTCCCAACGACCACAACCACCACGAACTTGACCACCAAGACAATGAGGCATTCCAGGTTGACACGCTGAAATATCAGGTGCATGTTGTGCAATCTCAATTTCATTTGGCTTTACGTAGAAGTGAATACATGTGCCGCATTTTCTAAAAGACATAATCTTCTCCAATAATATAATACTTTTCTATAATAGCTTATCTTTTTCTTAATCTAGTCTTTGATAAGACGTTTGCTTGATTTGAACTTTCAAAATCAAGACGAAAACGACCCCATTCCCAAAACAATCTATTGAAAGCCGTTTTGATTTCGTATTCAATTGGGGAAATAGACTGGGCAATAGATGACAATTCTAAATCTGCTATAAACCAATCCCCATTGTTTGGGTGGATGGCAATACCATTCGGTTCAAGTTCGGATATATCAGATAAAATCTCATCAGATACTACATCTATGAAATACCCTCTGTGTCTACATCTTGACTCTACCTTATATACCTTATATGCTTCCTTAGATAAAGGATCAGGAATATATGGTGTCCCTTCGAATTCCTGTTCCATACCTACATTCGGAGGTACTCCCATTCCATACAAGTCTTCGATCAATCTTGGAAGGGTGTCTCTTCGGTAGAGATTTAGGTCGTGCTTTTTAATCAAGTACAAATGAACCATCTTCAAAAAATCTTCAGGATTTTCGTCTCTATTTTCAATAATTTCCTCTACTTCATTTGCATTAAATATTCTACCATTCCAGCTGTCGTCTGAGGTTATTTTAAAATCTAGAATAATACCCATTTTATATAGTTCAAGATATGAGAGAAAACAATCTTCTTCTTCCAAATAGCAATGATCGAGTATGCTTTTTATCGATTCAGGAGAAGAATCATAGTTAAGCGGAACAGTTGGTGTATAAGGAGGATCAATATCATCTTCATCCCAGATAACACGAACACTGAAGTAATGTTTCGAGACTTTTTTGTTATCTTTCAAAATGAGTTGATTTCTTTTATAAAGTTTTTTATACGTAGACATCAGTTCATCATCGTTTGATGAACCTTGTTTTTTTATCAACCCTAATAATATGGGTATAGCAAGAGCAACTGTTCCTTTGTTCACAGCAACCCCAATGTTCTCATGAGTACATCATAAGATTTCATCACATCTTTGTGCTCTAGATTTCTTTCTCGCTTCTTGTCAGGCAATAACATAATAAGAGCAACAGCAACCCATAAACCGTAGACAACATGTGTCGGCTTGTCACTCTTCCCTTCAACAAGTTTGACTTTGAATTTACCCTTTCTTGGGACGATGTGCTTGTGTATAGACATGTAGTACCATCATTATGTGTTTCTATCTCTATAATACCACATTAGAATTGATGAAAACGATTTATATGTGCTTTTAATATAGACTTAATAAAGTCCATAGACATAATCGAGTCTTCTTTTAACTTAAAGTATACAGCTGAATCAAAATAAGACTTCGCTTTGTCGATATCCACAGAAACCGCATATTCTAAACAATCTGTAGCTTTTGGAACTATAAACATTGATTTGATACCAGGTATCAAAGAAAACTTCCTGCCAAAACTGGGTTTAAGATCTCGAACCATGTCTTTATACCTTTGGGTGTCTTTTGGTACAATTTTGTATCGTGCAACTACATTTGTTGGAAGACTAACCAATGCTCCAAACTCCAAATCAAACACACCTTTTACTGGAGAAGGTCCTTTAGGAAACAAAACAATGTTGTTCTTGAATTCAATAGGCTTCTTCGTAACCTTAATAGATGGTTTCTTTTTCACAGTTCAAACTCTTCTTTTAGATATTTAAAATTGTTCCTATGGCTTTCTAACAATAAACTCGTCAATCTGTTTGAGTAATAGAAATCAGTTACATCATCTTTTGGAATAATGACCCCTAAGTAATGATATCCATTAGGTATTTCACCCAATACTCTATCCGAAATATCTACAGAGGTTTGTGCGTCTTCTGAACTAATACGTTCTTCCATTTTTTGTTCTGTATTCGACCAAGTGATATCAACGATATATCCACCATCTAATTCAACCCAAGCGTGTCTAAATACAATACCGTTGCTTGTACAGGCATAACCTTCTACAAATTCCATCCTGTCTTGATAATCAGCCAAAATAAGAGCAAAAACGTTGTGATAACACATACCTACTTTTGCTCCCTCTTGTGCAATAAGAGAATCTTCAATGACACTAGTAATGTATTCTATCTGTTCTTCACTTAGTCCCTTGTTTATTTGTGGCTCATGACCTTTCTGCAAAACCAAATCGGCTGCAGAGCCATAATAAAATGTTGGAGACAACCTTATCTCTGCTGCATTTTTCAAACTTTCCAAAAAATCTTCTTTACCAGCATCGGACTTTGATCCAATGTGTTTCTTCAAAAGAGGGAGAGCAGATATTCCTATGATTAATCCAACATTCCAATACATACAAGCACCAATTATTTAGAATCATGCATCAGCATAATGTCGTTAAACTTAACAATCTCGATACCGTATTTCTTAGCTTGTGCGACTTTGGTTTTGCCAGGTTTTGTACCAACAATCAACATGTCCAAGTCTTTTGAGATATGGTTTTGAAATTTACCACCAAGTTTTTCTGCCATTTTTACAAAAGCAGCTCTGCTAAATCCAGTCAATGTACCTGTTATGGAAAATTTCTTACCTCTGAACGCAATTGTAGTGACTTTGGTTTTCGTACCTTTTGACTGATACTTTTTTGTAGATACTGAAGACTTCTTGCTTGGTTTTATACCGATTCGCTTCAGCATTTCAATAAGAACTTTCTTATCTGTATCATCGAAAGTCATCTTAGGCTTAATGAACATTTCATAAACCTTATTTCGTTCGAAGAGAATTGTGTATGTGCCTTTGAATGAACTAAAAGTAACTTTTGTTTTACCATCACTTAAGAAAAATGATCGATCTTGTTTTGTTACTTTTTTGGTTGTTCTTTTCCCTTTTTTTAGTATTCTCATAGAAAAAGACTTTTTATTTAGTTTGATCTCACCTTTATTACCAGATGCCACATATCTTTTACTGCTTAGAAAATCATGAACTTCTTTCGTAATACCAAGAATAGTCAACGGTTTCTTTCTTGGGAATTTAGCAGGCTTTGCTTTTATGGTTTCAAACTCTAGCCCATTTCGCTTTGCTTGAAATTCTATCTTGCCATCGATAACAGGGGCAGTGATTTTACCTAACTTAAAAGAAGAAGCCAAATCTTTCGATATCACACCAGCATTTGCTGCCTTTTTCAAGATTCCTTGCATTGTTTTATACGCAGTTAGCTTCTTTGATTTAGGTTTTAGTTCTGTGAAGTCAATAAAAAAAGCGTTGCCACTCATTCCAGCGATACTTATCCCATCAAAAGTGTTTATCTTCTTTTGGATAGCTTTTCCTTTAATGTACTTATCATACATGTTCCACATTCTACTAAACTCATCTCGAACCAGTTCCCTATCAGTCTGAAGGAAATAGCCGACAACTTCTCTTTTTTTAGTCATAATAAACCTCTATTTGATAAGTTTCATAATATCACGTTTCACTGTGCTTGGAGAACTTGGTTTCCAGTTCACAATTTTTACTTTGCTCATACATGGTAGCCCAGCCGCACCTTTCGACCAAAACTTTCCGCCATTGGCATACGATACAAATATGATTTTCTTATAGTTACCTGCTTTATGGATTAACCAAGACCGAATGTTTACAGCTGTATCTCTTGTGAGTTGTCTTTCTTTTATACCATTTACAGATAACAAAACTTCTTGATTATGAACAATCGCATTAATCCCAAGCAATCCCCATAGAGGAACAAGATAAAGCACTCTTGTATTTGCAGCATGATTGTGCAAAATCTCTGACATGTTTTTTGATCGAGGGCTCCAGTGTGGAGTTCCCCAAGGGATAATTAGTAAATTCATATTTTCTATATATTATATTTATCAAAAGTTAGCCATTATCTTTTTCGAAGTTTTATTTTCTCTTTATTTTTACCAAGAGACCTATACCAATCTTGAAACCATTGTGGTGTTTTGTTCATTACATCGATAAAATGATATGGACTATAATTCGTTTCAACCTCTTTTACATAGGCAAACAACTCAATCCAACCAGTTCTGTATCCAATTTCTGTTTCTATGTATCCTGAAACATTAAAATCTTCTTGAAGGATAAGGTTACTTAAACTGTCCTCGTCTAACTCTGAAGTAAATGATATCTTTTGAAAGGAGTCTTGTAATGTTATCGTACATTCTTTGATTAGACCATCTTCAAATTCTATTGTCATGTCTGACGATATAAGCATTTTGAAAAGTTTATCACTTCTTATATTTGCAAAATGATTAATGCTTTCTTCAAGTTTTTCTACTGGTGATTCTTCATTCCAATTTTTTAAGAATTTGAAAAAACCATTTGAAATGATTTGAATATTTGGATACGTCCACCCTCCGTATGACATTTTATTACCTGCATGTAAAGATATCAAACTCATATTATCTTTTATAATTGATTTCAAAGCGTGAACAATAACGCAAGAATACATAAACTGTATGATTCTATCTCGTAAAATTGGATCATCCACCCAAACAGAGACCATAATATTATTCAATACTAACTCTCTTACATCTGAATTCCAATCTTTTTCTGAGGATAGCCTATACGGTTTAACCTCATTCCCCCCATTTCCTTCTGGTATATTCTGATCCCACTCAAAACCTGCTATCGAATCTAATCGATCATAAAAATTTCCATATGTAACATAACCATCAACATATTCTCCTGTTTCATCATCATACACTTCACCCAATCCCAAATAATCCTGAAGAAAAAAGCGAACATTATGCTTATCTTGAGCCCACGTTTTGGGAACAATCTCACGTAATAATCCTTCTAATTCTTTTTCAGCAGATAAACCAGGATCAAATGAAAGTAGCTGAATAGAGGTGATCATTTTTTTGGGAAAGGTAAATTTAATAGGTATTATATTTACCCCAGCTCTTAAAACCGTATTCTGAAGAATTTCAATCTGTTCTAAACATTCTTCTATTGTTTGACATCGTTTAAGCAATAAGTTCTCTAAATACTCGACATCTTCATCACTGAAACTTTTTTTATTTTCTGTAAAAATAACTTCTTTTATCTCGCAAATGCCTTTGTTTGGCATTCTTAAAGGTTTCGCAGACGATCCAGAAGACCGCTTTGATACAGCTAATAAAGCAGATCCAACAACTGTACCTAGTGCCCACTTGTTCATAACCATATATCCTATCTTTTTCGAAGTTTTGTTTTGTCTTCTTTTACACCACGAGAACTGTACCAATCTTGAAACCACTGTGGTGTTTTGTTCATTACATCGATAAAATGATTTTGACTGGAGTACTCTTCAATCTCTTTTACATAGGCAAACAACTCAATCCAACCAGTTCTGTATCCAATTTCTGTTTCTATGTATCCTGAAACACTTAAGTCACCATTAAAAGCAAGTGCAGTTAAACTACCCAAATTCAGTCTGGAAGTAAAAGAAACGGTATGAAATAAATCCCTAAGTGTTATTGTAAATTCCGTTGTTACACCATCATCCCATACATTCTTTGTCATTTCTGATGACAAAAGCATTTTAAAAAGCATGTCAGTTCTAATACTAGAAAAGTAATTAATACTTTCATAAAATTTTTCCGCATCTCTTTGAAGCCCTAAAACTCCAAAAGATCCAATCTCAACTCTTGGTTCTTCACTATCCCACCATCTTAGATTCTTAGCAAATCCGTTTGATACGAGTTTAATATTTGGATAGGTGTGATTCATATACTCGCCAGAATAACCAGCATTTCTGGATATCCAAGTTGTATCCCCTTTTTTGATCGATTTTAGAGTATGTACGATAACAAGGGAGTACAAAAATCTAATGATACGATTTCCTAAAGTTGGATCTCTTGTTAAAGTAGTTCTTAAAATATTATCAAATACCAATTCTCTTTGATCATCACCATCATAATATTCTTGAGAGTCATAAAATTCACCAACTTCCGTTCTATCATAATTCGATTCACTATCTTCAAAATTGCCTGGTATGTTTTGATCCCAGTCAAAACCATCGTAATCATCTAATCGATCATAAAAACGACCAACCTCTACTTCATGTTCTAATTGTTCTTCAACTTCATCGTCCCAATAATACTCGTCTACTGTATGATCTTGAACAAAAAATCGAACATTATGTTGATCTTGAGCCCAAGTCTTTGGGACAATCTCACGCAATAAGCTATCCAATTCCCTTTCGGCAGACAAACCAGGATCAAATGAAAGCAATCGGAAAGAGGTAATCATTTTTTTGGGAAAGGTAAAATCAATATCTCCCCTTCGTCTAAAAACAATACTTCTAAATTCTTCGAGATTTGGAATACTTTCTGTTGTTAACAAGTTTTGCAAATACTCTATACCTTCAGGAGGAATACTCCCTCTAAGTTCGGTTATAAGTATCTCATTCATCTCGCAAATGCCTTTGTTTGGCATCTGAATACGTCTGGCAGATGATCCAGAAGAACGTTTAGAGACCGCAAGTAAAGCAGAGCCGAGTATTGTTCCTAATGCCCATTTGTTCATGATTTTAGACCTACTTTATTCTTAACTTTGGTAATGATAACTCAGGTTTCTTATAGATCTCACCAGTGTCTGCATTGACTATCGCTTTTATTGGTTCTCTATCTTTCACCAAATTAACAGAGTAATACATACTACATTCTGGATCATCATTTCTTTTTATCAAGATATTAAAACTGTTTGGATTTTCTTCAAAACGCCTTTCCGAAAACACTTCCTCTATTGTTCCATTCAGAAGTGTTAAAGGTTCAGCGTGGTGACTAACGCTAAAGTTAGCGGATACAGAAACATTTACATCTTCATATCTAGGCACAAGCTGAGATACTTTTTGGGTTAAAGATGTAACCTTTTCTTGAATAAGTTCACCAACTGTTTGAAAATCTTCTTCTTTTGAAACAAGTGGCAAATCCATTTTTACTTCAAGGGTCAATTGAGTATAAGGCTCGAAACGATCCCAAGCATTGAATGGGCTTCGATTATGCATATACATTTCAGAAAACTTTAGCCCATCAATATCCATTTCTAACGCCCTAAGACGATCTTCAATTATTTCCACTTCTTCGTTACCAGCATGTTGCTCTATGCGATTGATAGGAACATGCATTTTAAAGTATATCTTCAAGTCTACAAACTCTTTTGGAATTAACCGAAGAGAAGAACCAGATTGCCTTTTTATCAAAGAAAGCAGTCCAACCCCCAATATCGTACCCAATGTAGATTTATTCACTGTTTGTCCCCTACTAGAATTAGATTTCTGGCTTTTTAACGACAGAATTGGAAAGAACAATTCTATTTTCACCAATCTCTCTAGCAGATAATTTCACATTTGCTGCAGCTCTCGATGCAGGTGATGGTGCAAACGAATCTCCAAATACTTTATCTTCCAACAAATCAACAACCAAGTTTACAGAAAAAGATACAGGTGGAATCTTTGGTCTTGGTGTGTTTGCAGGGTAAAGAGGTAAACCAGGGCTCCACGTTGGGAGATTGGTTATGAATGCATCAACCTTTACAAATACTTGTGAATTTGGATCAACAATCGGTTGATCTCTAAAGCCAATAAACTTGTATCCATCATCTACATTTTCATCAGATAAAGGCTGTGAAGTTTGACCTTCAACATCTACACCAGTTCCATTGAAAACATATTCCGAAAACTCAATCTGCTGTGAACGATTCAAAATATTAAACTCTGAAGCAGATACAGACTCTGAATCTTCAACAATCAAAATATTGTTTCCATTGTATACAGTTAATTCTTTTACAGATATAGCTATTGGAGACAACGGATTTGTTAGATTCAAACCACTATTGGCTCCACCTGCAAAACCTAGAGGGGCTAATGTCGCAGGTATGGCATCGTTTGTTATGGTAATAGGGATATTACCACCTGCACCTGGAATAACTTGAATTAAACCAATCAAGGGGTCAGCTACGACAGGGGTCACTTTTCCGTTTATTGCACTAAGACCAATTGCTGTAGATAGATTGTTTAAAGTATCAAGTGTTGTAGGTTGAACATCAAATGTTGTTGCTGTTGTAGCACCATCAACCGCAGTAAATGTAGCAACAGTTCCATCTGTTGAAGTTATTGTAATAACAGCTCCCAGTTCTACTGAAAACCTACCACCAGAGAAACTGGTAGGATCAAGTTCTGTATCGTCTGAAGAAAGAATTGCTGTATTACCATCTGGACCATTTGTACCTTGCGTGAAAGTAACGGTGTTTCCAACAGCTACTCCAGTAATATCAATAGGAAAACCAGTTACTGTAGCCGCAAGATTTGCTATCGTGTTTGCTGGGTTAAGATTGTCCACTGAAAACTCAGCAGGACCTGGAACACCACCAATGATAGCAGAAAAAGCTTGCGTGACACCTGCTGAATCAGTCAGGGTAATAGAAGTTCCTGTAGATACATTGTCCACACCACCAGAAAATGGTGTTGAAGTTTCAGCAATCTCTGCAGGTACAGAGCTTGATAAAACTCTACCATTGTTTACAGTTCCAACTGAACCCTGTGTAAATGTTATTACCGCTCCAACAGCATTAGAAGTTAATGTAGGACCAGCAGCAAATCGAGTGTTTACAGAAGATGCAATAGAAGTTGCAATCGCATCAACCGAGCCTCTAACATCAAATTGGTTTGCACCAGGTGCAGCCGCAACACCTGTAAATACTTGAACAGCCCCTGTATTATCCTCAACAGTAATTGTAGTTCCAGCAGAAACTGCATCAGTACCACCAGCAAAACCTGTAATGTTTACATTTGGAACACTTGATGGTGTAATGGGATTATTACCTGCGGAACCGATATCTCCTTGCGTTAAGTTTAAAACATCTCCAACTAAGTTTCTGGTAATATTTAAACCACGAATGCCTATCGCATCACTTAATGAGGAAGCGGTATCACTTTTAGAGCTTGTGATTACAAATTCTGTTGCACTTGGGACACCTGATGCTAACCCTATAAACAATTCAGTAATGCCATCTACATCTGTAATAGATATATTTTGACCTACAGGATATACACCTGCACCACCAGTAAAATCTGTTTTTATTAAATCACCACCAGTAACTGTAATAATTGTATTACCTGCAGGACCAGAAACAGATTGTGTTATATCTACTTGATTTAGCGAAAAACCATTTACAACTGCAGAAAAGTTAGCGGAAGCATTGATAGCATTTGCTATATTTGCTGCTTGTGCATTTTCTGTCCCAACGGATAAAATGTTAAATCCACCAGCACCTGCAGTTACAAATGTGTATGTTTCGGTCACGCCATTTGTAGAAATAATTTGTATTGTTTCACCTGCCGAAACCGCATCAGCTCCACCAATAAAAGTAGGATTGGAAAAAGTGAATTGCCCTACTGCAGTTGAAGATACTGCTCTGCCATTACCAATAGTTCCTAATATATCTTGTTCAATAATAAAAGTTTCTGGTGCTGCTAAATTAGCAGCACTAAAGATACCGACATTTAAATTAATTGCATTAATAACAGAAGTTCGTGTCCCTGCAATCCCTAATTCAGTATTAAAGGTTGTTGCTGTTTCTGCACCTCCATCTGTACCTGTGATGTTATATGTGGCTCCTGTAGTATCTGTTAGGGTAAGGATTGTTCCATCTGCTACAGGAGACTGTCCAGCAGAAAAAACAGCAATACTTCCAACATCTACGAGAAGTCTAGCCCCAACACCAAAAGGAGTAGAATATCCAGGACTTGTGGCATTGTTACCTATTCTTCCCTCTTGTGTTTCTATAATACTGATAGAATTCACAGCACCACCAAAAGTCAACGCAAGTGCTGAAGCTCCACCAGCCGCTCGAAGCGATGTTGCTGTAGTTGTAGTATCATTTGTTGTAGCAAAAGCAGTAAAGCCCCCAGGAACAACTGTACCAACAGGTTGTGCTGCAAATTGAACCGATGTACCTGCTGAGTCATCTATTGTAAATACTGAACCGTAATCCAATACATCAGCACCTGCTGTTATTACGGTAGTGGTTGTGCTCCCATCTGAACATCTAAGAAATGGATCTCCAATAACCCCACTTGCGGCAGGTAAAAAACCTGTAACCGTATAAGTGAATCTTATTGCTTCTTTTCCTATAGTGGAGGGGGCTAGATTCGGAATAGCCAATGCGGTATAAGCAGTTAAAACATTATCTCTTGTAGTTCCAGCATTACCAAAAGTTTCAAATTGGTTTGCACCTGCACCAGAACCACTAAGAACAGCAGTTACTGTGTTGGTTGCACCAGTAAGATCTGTCACATCAATAGTTGTACCAGCAACAACAGAATCGGTTCCACCAGAAAATTCAAGTTGAGCAGGTGCTGCTACTGTAAAACCAACCAATGTAATTATATTGCTACCTGGATTTCTAGCTCTGTTGTATCCTGATCCTTCTCCTTTTGTTGTGATTGTAACACCTTGAGTTCCAGGTCCAATAATGGCAGAAGTGTAAGCAGTGAGAGCACCCAAACCATTAATGAGAGTATTGAAAGAAGCCATAGCGACCGCTACTGTTCCTGCTTGGAATTCAGTGTTTGGATTAGCTATAACTGTTCTCGCTGTATATAATTCACTTACAAGTGGTAAACCAGTTGCTCCACCACCACTAGTCAATAATATTTGATCACCATCAGCAATCGTTACTACATTGGGTCTGATGTCAGCTGATGCTGCATCTCCATCCGCAAACAGAATGGTTCCATCGCCTGCTGCTGCTGTTCCTGTCAAAGTAATTGTTGCACTGGCTAACGCTTCTCCTCCTGGTATCGTAACAACAACACTCGCTGCGTCACCATCACCATTAACAGTTATATTACCTGAAGCAGCTGCTGGAGCACCTATAAACTCTACAGTACCAGTTGCTGCTGCACCTGAACCTGCTACGGTCAAAACACCTGTAGCGGCTACAGCAACTGGACCAACTGCCTCTACAGTACCAGTTGCTGCGGCAGGAGCACCCACGATCTCCACTGAACCTGTTGCTCCATCGCCATCTCTAATCGCACCAATGTATCTTGAACCAAAGTATGCATTGATCTCCATACCAACCAATCTATACGCACCAAACTCTACTTTCTGTGTCATCAATTGGATTGTAGGCATTTTGATCGAGTTTTGGTATGCAACATCACCATCTTGACCAAACCAAGGTCCAATATTGATAATCGGATCATCACCCAATTCTTCAATACCAAAAGATTGTCTAGATGGTGTGGCTGAATCGATATCAATAAATCTTGAAGACCATGCATTTTCTGTTCTGATTGGATAAAAAGGAACTCTACACAATCTTGATGGTCCAGCAGGAGACTCTACTGTAAATCTCAGCTGACCTTCACCTTGTTTCTTTTGAAGCCTTCTCCTCAATGCAATAGGAAGTGTATCCAACTTTTTCAAAGCATCCATACACTTTTCATACGCCTTGTCATCTTTATCAGATAACATACGAACCCAAATTTTTGTTAGGTTAATCAAAGTAGCACCAGACATATCTGCTTCCACTTCTTTTCTTGCCCTATTCAAAACTTCCATTTTTTGTTTGGAGAATTTCTTGGGTATCAAAACTTTTGGATTCTGTTGTTCAAAGCACTTTCGAACAACAGCCAATAATTCAACTACATTCACTGAGGACTCCAGTTATTAAACTCTATATTCGATTGTTGGTTGTTGATAAGAAGCAACCAACGGTCTTAACCCTCTTGATGCTCTTTCTTGGTTTCTTCTATGAAACGCTTGCATAAGTTGGTCATCCATTCTCTTGATGGTTTTCTTCAATAGAACTTTTTCTAGTTTTCTAGAAGAATCCATATCAAAGTATTGCTTTGCAAAAGCATTTCGAACAACTTCCAACTGCAAATCAGGATCACTAACACCAGTCATTGTTAATTGTCTTCTCATTTCACCGAGAGCCATTTGCAATTCACCAGTTGTTTTTTCAACTTTCCCACGCATCATTTCTAATTTCTTTTGCATTTTGTTCATAGACTTACTTGAACTTGCAGACTTCATTTTCTTTTTTCCACGAGTTCTTTTCTTTCTACCTTTTTTTGTGGTGGCTGTTGCTTTTTGAATTTGACCAGCAATTTTCATCCCAGCTTTAATCGTGTCACCATGTTTTTCTGCAAAATCAGCTCCACCTTGAATGAGTTTTGCTGCTCCTTCAGCAATAGTTGCAAAATCAAACCCAAACTCTTCTTGTAGTCTTTCTTCATTTTCAAGGGCTATCGTATAGTCATCTAATCCATATTCTTCGATTGCGATTGCAAGATATTTATTTGCACTTCCAATAGGGTCCATTTTTATTTTCTCCAAGTAAAGGTTTCTTGTTTATAATAGCATAAAAAAAAGAGAGGAATATTCCTCTCTTTATTATACTTCAACAAAGTTATCAACAAATGATAATGTTATCTTTGATAGTAAGGATAACTACTGTGTTGAGTTATTCTATATGGAGAGCCTTTGGCTTGTCGCTCAAGTTCTGCTCTGTGACGTTCAGCCATCTTTTGAGCAGCAATTCTACGAGCCTCTGCCGCAGCATTACTAATCTTCTCACCAGCAAATGAAAGAGCATCACCAGATCTTTTCTTGCCAATAAACGCACCAGCTGCATAAACTCCACCCAGGAGCAACAAGGTTTTAATCTTGTTGCCCATCATGGCTTCGCCCAAGCTAGGAGCGGCTAAAAAATCATCTTCACCAAACATCGTTTTCTCCTATTTAAGATTTGCTTTAAGTTCAGCCAATTTGTTTCTCAATTCAGAAGACTTTTGAGCATATGCTTTTGTCTTTTGGTATTGAGCGTTCCAAGGAGTAGATCCTCTTGGGTATTGATTTTGCTTCGCCAAAGAATTTCTATGAGCAGTAGAAGCAGCGGCAAGTTGCTTTTCAGTAATCTCAATACGTCTCTTCAGAACAACCTGTGCTTGCATTGGATTGGCTACAGCTGGAGCCTTTACAGCAGGTGCAGGTGCAGGTGCAGCAATTTTAGGCTTGCGTAACATCATTTGTCTTCTACGTCTTGCTTCAAGAAGTGCTTGTCTTCGTGCTTCAGCAGCAGCAGCAAGTCTTGCGGCACGTTCTTTCGCTTGAACGATTGCATTACGCTTAGCAGCAGATTGAGCCATTCTATCTTGACGAGCACGATCCAAAGCCAACATATCTGCCTGATCCATATATGGATTGCTTGCTACCATAGCCAACTCTTGACGTTCTGATCTTGCTTCAGACTTTCTTTCAGCGATTGCTTGACGAGCCGCTTCAAGTTTTGCCAAAGTAAGTTGCTTTCTACGTGCGATTTTTGCTTGAAGATTTGCAGCACGAATCTTAGCAAGTTCTGCAGCAGTTCTACGTTGAGCAACAGCAGGAGCAGCAAGCGAAGTAACAGCTGCGGCTTTGATCAAACCACCTGCACTTTTTGAAGCAGACTTTGCTGTTCTTGTCAGTTGAGCAAGAATAGAACGGAATGCAACTCTAGGAGGTTGAAGACCAGATGTCTTGCCTTTCGCTTGCAACTTCATCCAAATACGTCTAAGCATTTGTAATTTTCGGTCACAACGATTAGCCACTCGTGCCAAACGTCTATCTCTAGCGGAAAACGTACCAGTAGAAAGGACAGATTGAAGACCTTTGAAGTTTCCTTCTGCAGCCATTACAAGTGTAGTGAATGGACGAGCCATGAACTTGTTTTTCCCTGCAAGAATTTTAATTGCAATAGCAGGACTTACCTTAGCAGCCAACTTGTTGAATCGTTTTGTACAACGATTCAATTGACGCAACTGACGAATGTAACGTCTCTTTGATGCAACCCAAATTTTTCTTTGTGATCTACGAGACATGCGTCTGGATCTTCTTGCTGCTCTTCGTGCTGCTCGTGCGGCTCGTCTTGCTTCTCTTCTAGACTGTGGAGACTGAGTGTAAACAGATACAACCTTTTCAGCAACGTTTGCCAATTCAGATCCAGGCTGTACATAAAGACCAAATTCTTCATCAGAAGTAAATCCAGCATCATCTTCTCCAAAACGACCACCTCGATTTCGGAAAAAGAAATTGCTTCTAAACAAAGGATGTTGTCTTAACATTCTTCTGTAAGCTCTTCTGTCTCTAAAAGACATACCAGAACGTCTTTGCTTTCTTCTCAACGCTCTTTTTAATCGTCTTTTTTCTCTTCGAGAAAGATTTGAAATAAGACTTTTAGCAGCTTTACCTTGTGGTGTATTTGCAAGGGGGCTAAGTGCAGTTTGTGCGGCTTTAACCAATTGATCCAGATCAAGTCCGAATTCATCATCATCCATGCCAAAATCTTCATCGTCTTCATCTGTTCCAAAGTCATCAAGGTAATCAGCTGCTTCTTCATGAGAGCCAAAACAACTACCAGAAAGAGAATCGATTTCGAACTCTAAATCTTCCAGTTCTTCTCCTTCTGCTCCGAATTCGTCTTCTTCGTCTTCTCCACCATATTCACACATTGCACCGTACAATGTTTCTTGAAAGTCCATGAAGAACTTATCAAGTTGTACTGGATTGTTTGAATCCAAAAATGCTTTGTTTTGAAGAAATACTTGTTCTTTTTCAGACAAGTAGTCTCCATCGATGGCTCCAAGAAGTTCATCCAAAGAATCTTCTTCGTCATCTGCACCTAAAAGGTCATCGAAGTCATCTTCATCGTCTACACCCAAAAGGTCATCGATAGAGTCTTCTTCGTCAAGACCCAAAAGTTCATCATCTTCGCTGAAATCTTCACCCAGCAAAGCATCGATTTGATCTAAGTCCATTTCGTCACGAGGGCTCATGTTAATCTCCTGTTTATTATTCATTTTTTTAGTAAAAGATAAGTTAGCAAACCTAGTGTGGCAACACCACCACCTATTGAAGTATATAATAGCACATTATTTTTCTTTTTTTCTTTTTCCAACTTTTCTCCACTCTTTTGAAGATCAGCTGAACGCTCTGTAAGTTCTTGTTGCATTTGCTGCGTTTGTCGAACTGTTACAGGAACCTGTTGACCAGACTGCATTCTTTGAACAACATTTATTTTTTCATTTTCTGCAATCTGAGAGAACAAATTTGAAAATGCTTGTGGCTCTGGAGAATTCTTTACAGAAGACAAATCTGAATTAATTCTAGAAATCGCAGATTGGATGGACGATACAGATATTCCAGATGAAGAGCTTTGTGTTTCACCTGAATCATCAGATTCATCAGATTCCTGTGATGAAGGCTTTGGAGCAAACATTCCAACAAGTTTTCCACCAAGGTCTAGTGCTTGGTTGATATCAAAACCTTTCTTCTTCCCACCTGACGTATACTCATCACCAAACTCAGCCCACGCTTTTTTGATATATGAATTCTTATGAGAACCACTTCTAGTTAAATCATTCGCTTTTGCCCAACTTTTGTGGTTGTCGTTTACCCATCTCCTAAAAGCATTTCCTTCTTCCCTATTTTTAAAAGGAATATCACTACCAAATTCAGAACCATTATTGCCAAAAGTGTCCAAATAGTTTGCAGAACCAGTAGAACCTGGAAATGGTGAATCAAACAGCATCGGCATACGACCTGGATCTTCTCCTGGTCTTACATATGGATAACGATGCATTTTACTTGTATCAACAGTATATTGGATATCTTGAACTGATGTTAAGTAAGGATCTTCATATGCATAAGGAACTTGAGATACGGTTGCTCCCCATAGTCTTCTTTCTTTCTTGCCAAGTCTTTGGTGTGGAGAAGGGTATACATCCCAAGATCTACCTTGTGGAACTTCAGCATAAGGCAAGTCTATTGGTGGATGATATTTTGGGTAGGGTTTTCTCATGATACTTTCTCTCTAAATCTATTCTTAAAAAAACATAAAAAAACAGCTTTCGTACCCTGTGATTCTATATTCAAACTTTGTAATACTTTTTCAGGGACCAGATCACAAATCAAAGGAACAGATGTTTTTGCTTTAAATAATAATTTCTTTTCTTTTCTTACCAATTGCTCATCTGAAGAGCCTGTCATAAATCTGCTTAAAGGTCCATAAGCCTTTGTTAAATCTTGATCTGAAGAAATAATCTTTACAGGTGCAGATAAAACTTCTCTTGAACGCAGAACTGTTTTGTCTTCAGGTATTCTTTCTTCACCCACTCCATTCCAAGAGTCTCGAACTCTAGAACAAATAGAATAAAGAATAAGGTCGGCTTGAGCTGCTAAAGACTGAGAAACTTGCTTTCCATCTCTAGCAAGACCAAGCCGACCATTCACAGATTGTTCATCTGCAAGTTGAGCAATTTTTTTTGAGTATCCACGCAACAAACAACATAAAATTAAATTTTTTTGTGCTTTTGAAAGGAAAATAGACGCATCTGGATTGCCTTTGATTGACTCTCTAACAATCTCTTTTGCTGTAAGATAATCTCTTTGCAATTCAGACACGTCTACACCTATTCAACGGAAGAACGGTAAATTAAATTATTTACCCATTCCACATGCTTTGTAAACCATAGCAGCAAGTTGGATATTACCTACTTTCTTAGCCCATTGAGCATAAGGAGTAAGTTTCTTTCCACCTACAGTACGAGTACGAGCATTCTTGAAATGTGCTTTACATGCTCTGATCAAAGCAGCTTTACGCTTTTTGAATTCAGCAACAGCAGCTCGTTTCGCAGCAGCAGCAAGTTTCTTGCCTTGAGCTTTACGTCCAGCAGAAGTCATTTTCTTTTTCTTCTTAGCACCTGTAGACTTCTTTGCAGAAGACTTTTTGGTGGTCTTACGTGCTGAAGTAGTCTTTTTGCGAGAAGAAGTAGTCTTTTTGCGAGAAGATGTTTTCTTAGCCGCTGCTTTCTTCTTGTCGGCTTCCATTTTGTTAGCCATTTTTACAATGCGAGAAGCAATCTTACGACCATATTTTTTAACAAGAGCACCGTATGATTTACGCTTGTCTCTTGCTCTCATGTGTTTACCAGCAAGTGTTTTTGCTGCAGTCTTAGAAATAGTTTTCTTAGCTGCAGTCTTTTTGGCTGCTGGCTTACGACTAGTAGATTTCTTTTTAGCCATTTTTATCTCCTAAAGGATCTTATAGTTAAAGGGTGTTTTGTGGATAACTTGAAAAGTTATATTGTTATAATACTACATAAAATTATAAAAGTAGTTTTTTTAGTTCTTTTTTAATATTGTCATAAGTTTTTTCATATTGTCAGTTGCCTTTCTTTTTGTCTTTGGTGTCCTTGCTCTTGAACTAGAAAACGTTGAAGAATCTAGGTAGGAAGCAACATATTTCGAAACGCTTCTTGTCTTTAGTTTCTTTTTTTCAATGACTCCATCTTGGATCATTTTCTCTAAACTTTTCTTAATTTTTTTATCTGAAAAGCTACTTATATCTAAATTTTTCTTTGATGAAGTTTTTGAAGTACTACTTTTTCTACCCTTTGCTTTTGGCTTTTCAGGGTATTGTAGATACTGTGAATTCTTTTTAAGAAACGCAAGTAACTTTGAACTTCTTTTTGAGAAATCTTTCAATGCTCTGATATAAGCACGACAAAGTATAAAGTCTCTTTTTTCCATAGGCATAGAAGATGGAATCATGGATTGCAATCTTTTTCGTATTCCATACATAATTGGAGCAACAGAATCAATTGTAGGATTGTCACCCAAGTCACCATCCATAAGCATCACGCCCAACGTTAAGTCCTCAAAAGAAGACTTGATTTGCTTTCTTAAATCTGCCTTTGATGGTGTTGCTACAATGTCATTGTCCTTAGCAAATAAAGATGGATTCCAATTCGAAAAATATCGAGTTGAAATAATAACTGGATAACTAGGACTCAAAATCTTAACTACACCATTCTTTATCGCTTTTCGTAATGACATTTGGTAATACCCTACTTCTTATTGATCTTTTTGGTTGCTATTGTTAAAAGCACCAACAACAATGCTGTTCCAACAATCTTTTGACCGTTGTCTGTCTTCAAATACATCATCGCTTTACCAGCTTGTCGATAATACTTTCCAAACAAAGAAACCATAATCTCCTTTTGTCCAGGAGTTAAATCTTCTACAACAGCAGGAGGCTGGTACATACCAGCCCTTTCCATCATTGTTCTTTCATCCATAAATAATCCTTATATCTATCTATCTATCTAGGAAATGATACTGAATGGATGCCATACTTCTCAGCAAAAGAAGCAGGGTTTTTCCATGCTGGTAATCGATGCTCCGATTTCCATTTGTTCTTAAATAGATTATTACTCATATTCCAAGAACTGACAATCTGTCCTATTAAATTTGACATGTTGTTTCTGGCTTTATTTATTTGTGCAAATAAAACTCTTCTACGAGGAGATGTCTCTGGCAATGATTTGTACTTTTGAACAACAGATTTTGCTTGACTATGTACTCGCTTTAACTTTCTCATTTGAGAAGTTAATTGTCTCCATTTCTTATTGCCAACAATCACACCACCGAACAAATCAGCAGAACCTGCAATAGCACCAACCTGTAAATTATGAGGACCATGTTTTGCGATAAATGCAGCTGGAGATTTCCAAGCAGGATTTTTATGATTTTCTGCCCACTTTTTCTTGAAACGATCACGTCTAGTACGCCACATAGCATTGATTCTTTCAGCAATATACTTCATTTCTGATTTTACTGCTTCAAGATCTTTAGTAAGTTTTGCTTTAAGCATAAGAGATTTCTTAGGGTTAGCCTTTGAAATTTTATGTGAATTCTTGATTTTAGCTAGAATACCTTTTCCTCTTCTGTGCTTTCTTCTTAATTTATTAAACAGATCAGTCAATTTCTTGTATTGGATTCGACCAATAATAAGTCCTTTTGGCTTGCCTTTTGAATTTGCAGAACCAAACAATTCTTCATCAATATGGTCATCCAACTCAGCGTCAATATCAGCACCGATCTGTTCATCACAAACAAATTCATCATTTGTTCCAATAGCACCAAAGCACTGTCCAGAAAAATATTCTAAGTAATCAATAGGCATTGTAAAATCTCCCAACAATTTAAATATGTATGAAATATCTGTTTTTCTTATAATAGCACATAAAATATATCAAACTTTCTAAAAAATTCAAACAACTTCTTTCTTCACTCTTCTTGGAGGTGAAAAAGGTGCAGAGGCTCCAAAGGGGAATTTCTCTCCAGAATTAACTTCTTCTTCATCATCTCCATACAAAGAATCAAAATCAAAATTTTTATCAACTTGTAAGTTTTGACTACCTGATACATAATCTGTAATATCTGTAAGGGCATCCATTACATTCAAAGCTTGAATTGGAGAATATTCCGTAGGAAAAGAAATATCTTCTGATTGAAAGATAACTGGAACAATGACTGGATTTTCACTTGGTTTTACTGCAATAATTTTATCCCAATTGATACTTCCTTTTTCTAGGTTTAACCTACTCCACAGCTTACCAAAAGCATCCTCTAATCTTGGATCATCGATTCTCCCCAGTGCTTCCATAACTGAAACCGCTTTAGAAAAGGCTTTCTTCTTTTTTAATGGATCTGAAATCGGTTCTCCATTTTTTAAATCCAATCCGATTCGTTCTGAAACTGTTTCAATCCCATCAGAATGAATAGGAGAATAAGAAATAACTTCTTTTTTTGCTTCATATGTATCTGAATCACCCATTAAAGAATCATCATCAACCTTTTCCATGCCCCAATGATCTTGCTCTAAAGTAGATTCACCCATAAATGGAACATAAGAAGAACGCATATCTTCTAGCAATTTCTCTTGATTTTTAACCAAATGAGCCCCTGAGAACTTTCCATTTGATATAGACATTTTATGACAACAATGTTGTAAATAGATATTTGCGTTGAAACCAGGAACAGAATCCAGACACTTCATTATCTTGTAATACTTCTTTCTTTCTTTCTCTGGCAATTTTCTAACAATATCAGAGACAGTCTCGTCTTTTGCGTTTTTAACAGATGTTAAGACTACACAGATGTCTTTTATCAATACTTTGCACAACTCAACAGCTTCTTCTTTCTCATCTTCTTTCATGCAATTCTCTATTTCTTCACAAAATACAGAGCATTTACTCAAAACATCAGATACTTGTTCATCATCAAGCCCATAACCAACCGCAATAGGTGTACAATCTATACCACCGTAAGAAGAAGCAGCCAAAACTTTACCATCAACCAGCAATCCATTTTTTGAGTAAAGATTGGGTGCTACAACCCATTGACCGTTGTCTATTTGAATAAAAGATTTCTCTGGTAAATCACCAACAATTCTCTCTACTCTTTTTTGGAAAATATCAACAGACACTATACACCTCTTAACTTGAACAAAAATTTATTTGCAACATTACAGCTGAATGCACCCCAATAAGCAACAACTTCTTCACCTGCAGAAACCGATTTTACAAATGTCGTTCCGAATTGTGGAAGTTGATATGTTAACTGACACGCAGACTCTGGGATAATACATTGAATACCTTCTGGTAAGTTAACCGAAACACCTGCAACTGGATAGTTATAATACCTCCAAAGATGAGATTTGTTCACAATATCCCATGTCCAAGAAAAAAACAATTCCATACCATCAGGTAAAGGTGCTTCTGCTCTACAAAGGATATGCTCAAACTGACCTGCTTGAAGTTCAGCTGAAATGCCTTGACCAATTTGAAATGTTCGTCTTGTCATACCACCCCAAGCATTACCGCCTTCAAAATTCACAGTGACAGTATCACCAACTGATCCTCCAATAGCGGAAATAACAAGTGAACCTGGCTCGTTTTCATCATAACTTGGATTGTAGATTGGTGGTCTACCTTTCCATATTGCCATAGTTCCTTCGTATGGACCCACAAACTTACCACCAAGTCTTGCACCACCAGCTAATTCTGGCGGAAATGTCAATGCTTGTCTTCTTCTCATAATATTCTCCAAAAGTTATTTTTTAATCGAGCCATCTAGACTAGTAGTATAAGGTATTCCCATAGAAAATGGTGTTACAAGACCTGAAAAAGCACCACCAGCTCTACTCAACATAGGAGAATCACCAGTTGCTATTTGAGCATCGGTTCCCAAATATATTGGTACATTTTTCTTCCAAAGTAATTCAGAAGATTTTTTCCAACTACTTGATAATTCTTCAGGACCATCGCTGGTTGGAGCCTTTGACCACTCTCTTGCTCCAGAAAGAAACTCTCTACCCAATGTAATCATGTTTGATTTTTCAGCATCTGAACCTAAACCAGTATACATTCTTGTTAAAAAGGAAGAGTCGTTATTATAAACCGCCTGGCTTAAATTCCAATTCCCAGTCGCTTTATCTAAATTAAAAGACATTAGCATAGTAAACTTACCAGATGGATCAAGTGCTACAAAGTGAATTTGTGTTCCTGATTTAAGACTATTTGCATAACTTTGACTGCTCCATCCGATACATACTCTTGTTGGGGTTCCATTTGGCTGAGGAACAATATCTGCTGGAAGTTTTGCAGTAAAATGAGCAATAGAAGAGTCGACACCATGCTCATCCCAAGTTCTAGTTTCTGAACTCGGTATTGAACTCCTGCTGATCCATCTTAGTTGCTCAGTTTCAACAGGCGTATAGACACGATAACCACTAGGAGTTATAAACGCCAAA